>MDTB01061994.1_pt1 | contig 134374 bp, 130 predicted proteins | sample 811161 | NCBI WGS metagenome assembly MDTB01 (sample SAMN05326650, study PRJNA326480) | marine metagenome | isolation source: seawater | place: Mediterranean Sea | collected 2009 | reverse complement strand
TCCCATTGGGACCGAAGTCCCGGGATCGTTCGACTTGCATGTATTAAGCACGCCGCCAGCGTTCGTCCTGAGCCAGGATCAAACTCTCCGTCAAGATCTTGTGCGTTAACCCGAAGGCCTCAGCAACACGATCGAAGAGCCCCTGCTGCACCTTAACGGGGTGGAAAAATTACCCCAAACACAGCAGCTGGCTGGAATTGTTGCAACGTTGCCTTTGGGTAAACCCTTAGACAACGTGGCTAGTTAAATGGTGTGTCATGACCATGAGTGGCCTGACACGATTGTGTGGTTCGACTAGCGGCTACCTAAGCAGCGGCCAATCGCCCGCACTGGCGTTTATCGTCCTCTGTTCTGTTGTCAAGGAGCGCTGCCGCTACTAAGAGCGCCAGCATTATGACACGCGCCGGAAACCAAATTCCGTGCGGAGGTGTCAAAGCCGCCTAACACCGTGTACACAGCGTTAAAGGGCGAAGGGCCACCCTACCGGCCATTTGGGTAGTAAAGCAACCTTTGATCTCGTATTGGTCAAGTAATTTATGAAACGCGAGTTTTACGTCGCTTTCAAAAGATGCCAACTCTTCTTGCCGCGCCTTAGCAAAAGATATTTTCCGTGAAGCAGATCATTGGATGTAGGGGCGAAACCGCTATCTGAGGGACGTTCGCCGTTGACATAGACGCCTCCCTCCGCTACCGCTCGCTTCGCTTCTTTTCTGCTTTGACATAGCCCCGTTTCGACAAGAAGGTCGACTAGGGAAACATCTGCAAGAGATATCTCACTGTAGGGCACTTCCCTACTCACAAAGTCCAGTGCAGATTCGGAAACCGCTGATATGTCCATCGTTGAATCAAACAACACTTGTGATGCCTCTATCGCAGAGTCAGCTGCGGGCTCGCCATGGACGATTTTCGTAATCTCGTTAGCCAAGGCGCGCTGACCGATGCGTAAATGGGGCTGGTCCTCATGTTCTGCCACAAGGGAGTCAACTTCTTGAACTGACAAAAACGTTAACTGCAAAAGCAATTTTCTTACTTCGGAGTCATCGACACCGATCCACGACTGGTAAAAGCGATAGGGGCTCATTTTCTCCGCACTCAGCCAAATGGTATCTCCACCCGCTGTCTTGCCATATTTGGAGCCATCCGTTTTTGTCAGAAGGGGCCAAGTCATGGCATGAGCAGTCTTTCCCAATTTCCGTCGAATTAGATCTGCTCCCAGGACTATGTTTCCCCATTGATCTGATCCACCTACCTGCAGCTCACATTTCTCGTTCTCAGCCAGCCACAAGAAGTCGTATCCCTGCAGCAACATATAACTGAATTCTGTAAACGAGATACCGTCACCTTCGGACATGCGACTTCGAACAGAATCTTTAGCGATCATCTGGTTAACCGTGACGTGCTTGCCGATGTCACGCAGAAAATCGAGAACGCTCGTGCCAACGGTCCATGCCCGATTATCTAAAAGCTTTGCCGGGGAGTCCCCGTCGAACTCAAGGAATTGCCTTAGCTGGGGAAGAATCCCTTCAAGGTTTTTCGCCAGACCCTCATCGTCGAGAAGGTTTCGCTCAGAATCGCGCCCACTCGGGTCACCAACCATTCCCGTGGCGCCGCCGGCAAGGCTGATAGGGAGATGGCCAGCTAATTGAAAGCGCCTTAACGTCAAAAGGCCAATGAGATTACCTACATGAAGGCTGTCGGCTGTGGGATCGAAACCGCAATAGAGAACAACTGGGCCGGCGGCTAGGCGGGATGCGAGCGCAGCTCTATCCGTAGTGTCATGAATCAGGCCTCGCGCCTCTAGATCAGAGAGAATGTCCACAAAGACATTCTGCCAAGGACGGAGACCGTAAGCGAAACACTTTTCTTAGCTAACGGTCAGCGTCGGCTACACCATCGACCGTTTCATACCTTTCAGGCCTAAGAAGTTGATGTCGGACAGTCCCATAGAAAAGCAATACCGCCAAAGGACCAAAGAGCAACATCATCAGAATCCAATTCGCTCTGCGTCTTTCTTGCTGGAGCCAATTTCGCTTCGGAACGGCAAAAACCGACCAGATTCCCCATAGCACGACTAGAGCTGCTGCCAGAAGAGCGACCCATACAAGCGGACCAGAACGCATTTTATTAACCTATCGGCCCCTAACGGACTATCTCATTCAATAGCAATATTGCGAACGAGACACCAGCAATCAACACTCCGAAGCCAAATGCTTGGAAGGTGGCTTCGAACACCAGCCGCCCTCCTACACCAAGCAAAAGAGTCACGAAAGCGATAGCAACAAGCCAGTCTGGGAAAGACGCGGTTGACACTAAGGGCGGTAGCCATGTTAAACAGAGCCAGCTAGCTGCCAGGCCAGCGACAAACAGGAAAATATTCTCGACCTGAATCCTCAATTGCCGCACTTGAACGAACTTAGCGAACCTTCAGTACATTAACTGGTCAGCCAAAGCGAAACCATAGTTTGCGACTCGTTGAGTACTTGGGTCCAACGCAAGCCGAGGGTCATTTAGCTCTTCCCTAGCAACCCACCTCAGGTCCAAAGATTCATGGTTCCTGCGAGGGACAGCACTCTGCGGCGCTTTAATTAAGAAACGCACGTCAAGATGGAGGTGAACAATTTCTTTGGCGCGCTTGTCAACGACCTCATGGACATCGACGTCAATTGCTCTAGTCCAAACCTGCAAGTCGGCTATCCCAGTTTCTTCTAACGCTTCTTTGAGCGCTACTGCTTGAAGTCGTCCATCTCCGTCAGCGTGGCCACCCGGCTGCAACCACTTTTGAGCTTTAGCGTGCAGTAGCACCAAACCTTTTGAAGCGTCACTATTTACTACCCAACATGATCCAGTGAAGTGACCCGAAGGACATGAACGATGCAAGGAATCTTTATGTTTTTCAGCGAACTCAAGAATCGTTTGCTTTGCCTGAATTTGCTGACCATCTAGAGGTTCAAAGCCTTCAACTATCTTCATCGCAGTTGAAAGCTGGCCATCAAAGGCCATCTCTGGAGTCTCGCCGTCCCACCACTCTCCCTGGGACTTCACCTCAAAGCGTCCACGCGCTCTCGAAGAGCCACTAACTGTGTCGCAACCGCGGAGGGCGCTCCCCCTCCGTGACTTGTTCTTTGTTGACTACTTACGCCTGGGAGCAGAAGCTCAGCGGCTTGATCTCCAAGTTGCTCGTTTTCCTTCACCAAGTCCATTAGGGGCTTCTGGTCTTCTAGTGCCTCTCTAACTAGACCGGCCACGACGGCGTGTGCTTCACGAAATGCCATACCATTTTGGACAAGAAAGTCGGCTAAATCAGTCGCTGCCATGAAGGGAGAGTCAGCGCTGTCAGCCATGACGGAAGCATGAAAGGTCAGCGTGTCAATAAGACCCGTCATAGCGAGGGTGGTTAGCCGTATCGTGTCGCAACTGTCGAATAGAGGTTCCTTATCTTCTTGAAGGTCTTTGTTATATGTAAGCGGTAAACCTTTTTGGGTAGCTAGGAATCCAGTGAGGTTTCCCAATAGCCGGCCTGCCTTACCGCGCGCCAACTCCGCGACATCTGGGTTTTTCTTTTGTGGCATCATCGAGGAGCCCGTAGCGAATTCATCTGCGAGCTCAACAAAATCAAATTCGCTTGACGCCCAAAGACATATCTCCTCGCCTAACTTGGATAGATGGACTCCAGTCAGACTCAACACATAGAGCAAATCTGAGACGAAGTCTCGATCTGACACAGCATCGAGCGAATTATCAAACACGCTAGCGAAACCGAGCTTCTGGGCTGTAAACATCGGGTCGATCGGCAAAGATGACCCAGCAAGTGCCCCCGCACCTAAGACCGAAACATCTGTTCTGCGACGAACATCCGCTAACCGATCAAGATCTCTGAGGAACATCCAGCAAAAAGCGCCGAAATGATGAGCGAGACCGACTGGTTGCGCTCTCTGAAGGTGTGTATAGCCGGGGAGATAGATGCCAGCCTTCTGCGCTTCTTCAGCTCTCTCAAGCAACACTTCTATCAAGTCAAATATCACGCTTGAAAGCGAATCTATTTCAGCAAGCGCGACCAACCGAAGATCGCCTGCCACTTGATCATTACGACTTCGGCCGGTATGGATCTTTGCGGCAGCCGATGTCAGTTCCGTTGCTCTTCTCTCGACGGCGGTATGAATGTCCTCATCAGATTGCATCCATTCAAAACTTCCGTCGGAGATTTCCCCTGCGACCTTTTCGAGCGCTGCCAAAATTTCCGAGAGTTCCTCGTCTGTCACTAGACCGACATGGTGAAGCATCTCTACGTGCGCGCAAGAACCCTTAATGTCCTCTCTGTACATCCTGCGATCAAAAGGTAGGGAGTCGTTCAACTCGCGAAGTGCTTCGCTTGCATCGCCCGAAAACCTTCCGTGCCAAAGTGTGTTGCCATCTGCCATAAGAAAATCCTGTCAAAGACCCGCTAATTCTTCAAAGTACTCTGCTACCGATTCCCCGCTTGTGTGAGATGCCGCCACAACGAGGATTGTGTCATCTCCAGCGACGGTGCCTATTACATCACCGCTATCGCTTCGATCAATCGCTGAGGCTACAACGTGGGCTGAACCTGGGGGCGTCGTCAGAACGACGATGTTCTTCGAATGTTCCACCCCGACAACCCAGTCACCACATACTCGTCGAAGAGCTTCCAACGGGACCGTTCGTTGGGTGGCAATTTCAGGTATGGCATACACGGTTCGACCACCTGCCCGCAGCTTGACAGCACCAAGTTCATCAAGGTCGCGGCTGACGCTAGCTTGTGATGCCTCTACGCCTTCGGATGCCAGCAAATCCACGAGTTCCCCGTGGTCGCCAACTGATCTTTCAGCCAAGAGTCTTTCGATTATGTGTTGCCTTTGAGATTTACTGGTCATTTGCTTCGATCTTGACTTGCGATCCACGACAACAGCCCGCGGGCACTATGCATCCGATTATGAGCCTGCCGAAATACTTTGCTCTGTGGGCTTTCAATTACTTCATTTGTAACTTCTTCACCTCGGTGAGCCGGAAGGCAATGCATGAAAATAGCTTCGGTAGGCGCAGAACTCATTAGGTCTGAATTGACTGTGAATGGCGCAAAGGCGTCAAGCCTGTCTGACTTCTCATTTTCTTGCCCCATCGACGTCCATACATCTGTGTAAACGACATCAGATTCCGTGACAGCTTCTTGTGGATCATCGGTAACAAGCAATGCGCCGCCAAGTGATCTGATGCGATCGATGTCTAAGGGCGTCGGTCCGTGCCCCGTTGGAGAAGCCACACTGGTGTCAATACCAACCATTGCGCAGCCAAGCGCCAAAGACCGCCAAACATTGTTGGCATCTCCCACATAGGCAACTCGTTTCACCCGCGCGAGCCCTATCTCTTCTTCGATAGTTAGCAAATCCGCCAAGGCCTGCATGGGGTGCGCTTGGTCCGACAATAAGTTCACGATCGGTATTGCGTCCGCGGCGGCCATACGTTCGAGCCGACTATGGTCGAAGACTCTCGCTGCCATAACGCAGTGATAGCCGGCCATAACTCTGGCCACATCTTCTGCAGTTTCACGACTATCGATACCAAGCTCTTCGGGCTTGATGTACATAGGATGGCCGCCCAATTGCACAGTGGCCATCTCCATCGAATTTCGAGTTCTGCCGGATGGTTTCTCAAAGATCAAGGCAACGCCTTTCCCATCAAGAATCGCCGGCAAAGTCGTCTTAGTCGAAAGCTCTAGAACAAGACGAAGTTCGTCGGGTGTAAGGTCGTCAATTTCTAAGAAATGCCTCACGAATCACCCTCCAACACCACTGAAAGCTTTTCCATCGCCTCATCTATTTCATTAGTTGAGACAGTGAGAGGTGGTGCAAGTCGTATTGCGGTCGGACTGATTCCATTCACTACGAGTCCTGCCTTAAGGCACGCAAGCGCTATCTCAGGCCCAGTCATACCTACCTGTTCAGTGTCAATTTCAGCTGCGATCAACAACCCAAGGCCCCTGGTATCGGTCACATTCGGGACTTGCAATAGCTTTCCCATCAATTCGTCACCAGCTTCACGAGCCAGGGACGGCGCGTCTATGGCTTCCATAATGCGCAAAACCGCGCGAGCAGCTGATGTCGCAAGCGGCTGACCGCCGTAAGTGGTTGCGTGGTCTCCAGGTTGGAACGCTTGGGCTACTTCACGCTTCGCCCATATTGCTCCTATCGGCACTCCATTCCCCAACGCTTTAGCCATAGTCACAACGTCAGGCCTGACATCACCTTTGGAGTCGAAATGATGCTGCCATGCAAACCACTCTCCGGTGCGAGCGAATCCGGTTTGCACTTCATCAAACATGAGCAACATGTCGCGCTCATCGCACAGTTGTCTTACTTTCCTTAGGTAGTCGCCGTCTCCGACATTCACCCCACCTTCACCCTGAACGACTTCTAATAGAACCGCAGCACAAGATGGATCTATCGAGTTTTCCAAAGCTTCAAAATCGTTGTACGGAACATGGCGAAATCCATCAGGCAATGGCTGGAAAGTTTCATGCTTTTCGGTCTGGCCTGTGGCATGAAGCGTTGCAAGAGTTCGACCATGGAATGAGCGCAGGGCACTTACGACCACATATTTGCCTCTACCTCCGTTGCGACGGGCAAGTTTTATTGCCCCTTCAAGAGACTCTGCCCCGCTGTTGCAGAAGAAAACTTGGCCATTTCCGCCCTGTAATCGATCAATAGTTGCGGCTACCTCAAGTCCGGGAACCGTTTCATAGAGATTCGATACATGGAGCAATGTTCTAGCTTGTTCCGCTATCGCTTCAGCAACCGCAGGATGGGCGTGACCAAGCGAAGTAACAGCTAGTCCGCACAAAAAATCGAGGTATCGATTTCCATCGCGATCGAATAGCTCAGTGCCGGAACCCCGGACAAACTGGACTGGCGGCTGACCATAGGTTGGCATGAGGGGATATTCGTCTGGGCGATCCGCCGCAACTGTCGTGCTACTCATCTCAGAACTCCTTTGACACAATCTTTTTCTTTTTTCAGTCCGAAATCATTGTTCCGATGCCAGCATCGGTGAAAAGTTCCAGCAAGGCGACATGAGGAATTCTGCCGTCAACCAAATGTGCGCTAGTTACCCCATTTTGCACCGCACGCACGCATGCCTCTGTCTTGGGGATCATGCCGTCAGTGATTTGGCCGCTTTGGATTTTCTGCGATAAATTTGCCGCAGATATCTGGCGTATAAGAGAAGCTTCATCGCTCAAATCTTCGTATAAGCCTTCAACGTCAGTCAGATAGACAACTTTTTCAGCTTTCATCGCTTGGGCAACGGCCCCTGCGACAGTGTCCGCGTTTATGTTGTAAGCCTGACCGGTCTCATCAGCACCGATTGTGGACATAACCGGTATGAGCCCTTCCGAAAACAGTTTCTGCAGCAAAGTGGGATCGACAGCCGTTACATCGCCGACAAAGCCGAGCTCTGGGTTTCTCGCAGCAGCAGTTATCAAACCGCCATCTTCGCCACTAACTCCTACGGCCAAAGGACCGTGAACGTTTATCGAGCTCACAATCTCCCTATTGACTTTTCCGACAAGCACCATCCTGGCGATATCTAAAGTTTCGGCGTCGGTTACTCGCAGGCCGTCCTTGAATTCTGGCTCTTTCCCTAGGCGCTCCATAAGTGCCCCTATTTGGGGTCCTCCGCCATGGACAATTAACGGCAATATTCCCACTTGGTGCATCAAAACGACGTCTTCGGCAAAACGTTCAGCCAAGGAAGCATCCGTCATGGCATTTCCGCCGAACTTAATTACGACTACTTTGCCTCTCCAACGTTGAATATAAGGCAAAATTTCAACCAACAACTCAGCCTGCTCTAGATGCTGACCCACTGTTCGGTGAGCAGTTTCAGCTCGTGAACTCTCATCTGAATCCACTAGCCGCAGCGGCGGAACTTTGTCACTCATGAAGTTCTCCAATCACGGCATTAATCCGCTCACGGGCAGTCCCGCAATCTCGTCAATACCCATGGCGATATTGGCGCACTGGATCGCACCACCGGAGGCCCCCTTGACGAGATTATCTAGTGCGCTGATGATAATTACCCACCCGGTTCGTTGATCAACCCTGGCGGTCAAGTGAACCGTATTGGCTCCCAGCGTCGCTTTGGTAGACGGCGATACCTCGTCTACGACGACGAACGGTTCCTCTAAGTAGTAGTTACAAAGTAGCTCAAGTGCATCTTCCGTCGAGAACCCCGAGTTTGCGGGACGTGCATAACACGTCGCCAAAATACCTCTGACCATGGGCGCTAAGTGAGGCGTAAAGAGCACCTGACAGCCTGTTTCTTGTTCTATCTCAGGGGTGTGTCGATGCGTCAGCAAACCGTAAGCGCTGAAGTTCTCATCAACAGTAGCGAAGGTCGTATTAGGTTTCGGTGCCCGGCCAGCTCCACTGACTCCGGACGCCGCATCAACGACAATTCCGCCGTGGGTGAGGATTTGACCAGCGTCGACAAAGGGCTTTAGAGCAAGAATCGCTGAGGTCGGGTAACAACCTGGCACAGCCACCGCTTTCGCGTCTTTAAGCTCGTTACGGAAAATCTCAGGCAAGCCATAAACGAAGTCATCCAGCAAGTCAGGCATTGAGTGCTCTGCTCCATACCACTCTGGGTAGAGCGCTGGATCTTTCAGTCGAAAATCAGATCCCAAGTCGAGCAAACAGCCGACTTTGTTATATAGGTCAGCGGCGATTGGCTGACTCGCCATATGAGGGAGACCCAAGAACACTATGTCAAGTCCCTGAAAATCGTCAGGGTCATAGGCCGAATACAGCATGTCTCCATATGACGCTGCAAGACTTGGGTAAAGGGACTTGATCGCTATCCCCGCTTGCGTGTCGCCTGCAGCAGCGACAAGTTCCATCTCGGGATGATTGCCGAGGAGGCGCATCAGTTCGGCTCCGGTAAAGCCGGAGGCTCCAACGATGCCAACTCTAATTTTCTCACTGTTCGACATGAAGGACAGGGTACAGCAAAGATGATCAAATGCATATTTATTCACTTCATTGCATAATTATGCATCTGCTCGTGACGTGGCGACACTTTCAACAAGCATAATATAGCCACAATGGATGAGCAGGGCGGCGTTATTCGGGGGTGGGGCCCCATCTTGTCGCTCGGCCTTATGACCTGCACCTGTTACGGAGCAGCGTTTTACGCCTACGGAATACTCATCGGCCCAATCCACAGTGACGCCGGCTGGTCTCTCACGTTCCTAGCAAGCATATTTGCGGTATCACAATTAATTGGCGGCTTCGGGGCATCGTTGGCGGGGAGACTTCTCGACCGATGGGGCGGGCAGCTAATCTTTCAATTTCAAGCACTAGCGTCACTTGGTCTACTAATCGCAAGTTGGATGGAAAACGCTTTCGCTTTCGCCGTTTTGACATCCACTTCGCTTGGAGTGATGGGCGCCTGCGGTTTCTACCACATCTCCACCGCTATAGCCGGCCGCGTCGGACCCTCAAGCCCCGGCAAATCGATAACCGTACTGACCGCAATCGGAGCCTTCTGCAGCCCCGTCTACCTTCCGGTCGGCGCATTACTCATCGAAGCCCATGGTTGGCGCCCAACAATTAGAATTTTCGCACTAGTCGCATTCGCTGGCGCCCTGCAAGCATCGCATTTCGCAGCAGGGGGCAAGTCAGACAGTTGCAATGGCCCATCAAATCAGGCCCTAAGGGCCCTCCGTTCGGCGCTAGCCAATGCCCCGATAAGGCGAATGCTGACTGCATACGCATTTGCGGGTCTCTCGTACAGCACTCTGCTCGTATACCAGGTGCCCATAATGATGGATAAGGGGCTGGCAGTTGGCACCGCTGCTAGCATCGCGGGATTTCGAGGCTTTTGCCAGCTCTTCGGCCGAGTCGGCGTAATCGCCGCCATCGCAAGGAGTGAGGCCGCATATGCGCTCAGAGTTAGCTATCTAGCTGCTGCCGTTGCATCACTTTCCCTACTTTCGGGAAATCTTTGGCTTGCATTGATTTACGCGTTACTTGCCGGGGCCAGCCTCGGCGCCTCAACACCCCTGCAGGCCATAAACGCTCAGCAAAACTTCAACGCTGAAGACCTAGGACTACTGATGGGTCTCCAGCAAACGATCTTCGCCGTCGCTGGCGCAGTCGGCCCCATAACCGCTGGCCTTACCGCTGACCTCACAGGAAGTCAGACTCCGACTGTTTGGCTGGCGACTTGCAGCTTAATCGCAGCCGTTTTTCTTCTTTCGAAAGCTTCAGACGCTACCTGAAAATAGTTATTCACTTGCGGTGTTTCAACCGCTTATTTAGGGGCTAGCATTGGTCATGTTCCCACTGGGCCAATGACGTCCCATTTGAACGCAGCACTTACACGCAGTTCCAAGCACTCGGACGTCACCCATGCACCACTCAAATCAGAATTTATTCGGATTACCGCTCGCCGAAGGTCTCTACGATCCCCGTTACGAGCATGACGCGTGCGGAGTTGCCTTCGTGGTCGACATAAACGGCCGAAAGACCCATGAAATGGTGCAACGGGGTCTCACATGTCTAGATCAACTGGACCATCGAGGAGCCACAGGAGCCGAAGAGAATGTGGGCGACGGCGCTGGAATGTTAATCCAACTGCCTGACTCTTTCTTTCGGGCAACCACAGACTTCGAACTCCCTGATCAAGGCAGCTACGCAGCCGGAATGGCATTTCTTCCGGCAGAAAGCCCAGAAGAGACCGCCAAGGTCATTGAAGGGCTCGCTGAAGAAGAGGGCCTAAAGGTTTTGGGGTGGAGAGCGGTCCCAACAGATAGCCAGTCACTCGGGTCATTTGCCACCGACTCCATGCCCGTCTTCCGAACTGTCTTCATAGGATCCGAAGGCGGCAACCTGCGGGATCTTGATCTCGAGCGGGCGTGTTTCGTCCTCCGAAAACGCATAGAACATGAAACTGATCCCGCCGTTTATTTCCCATCCCTTTCTTGCAGAACTTTCATCTACAAGGGGATGCTCACGTGCGAGCAACTCCCCGTATTTTTTCCCGACTTGAAGGACGAACGCCTCACCAGCGCATTAGCCCTAGTGCACTCGAGATTTAGCACCAACACCTTTCCATCATGGCCACTTGCCCACCCCTATCGCCTCGTCGCCCATAACGGCGAGATCAACACCGTTATGGGAAATAGAAATTGGATGCGAGCAAGAGAGGGCAAGCTGTCTGGCGAGCACTTCGGCGAGGGCCTCGAACGGTCCCTACCAATAATGACAGAGGGAGCCTCAGATACCGCCAGTTTCGACGAAGCCCTGGAGCTGTTGTATCTAGGCGGGCGAACACTGCCCCACGCTGTGTTAATGATGATTCCCGAGGCATGGGAAAATCATGAGCGGCTCCCCCAATGGAAAAGAGACTTCTACGAATTCCACGCCTCCATGATTGAACCTTGGGATGGCCCCGCTTCGATTGCTTTCACAGACGGAACAGTCATTGGTGCCGTATTGGACCGCAATGGCCTGCGGCCATCTCGATTCTGGGTTACAGACGATGGACTCGTAGTTGTCGCATCAGAGGTAGGAGTATTAGACATTGACCAAAGCAAGGTCGTACAGAAGGGGCGCCTTCAACCGGGTCGAATGTTCTTGGTCGACACAGAAAAACAAAGAATTGTCGACGACGAAGAAATCAAAAAAACCTTGGCCGACGAAGCTCCCTATGGGGAATGGCTAGAACAAGGCCTGCTTCACCTCAATGACCTACCTGATCGATTCCTCCTAACCCCCAAGCACTCTTCGGTAGTCAAGCGTCAACGAACATTCGGATACACAGAAGAAGAACTCAAAATTTTAATTTCGCCGATGGCGCGAAGTGGCGCCGAGCCGATCGGTTCGATGGGCACAGATACCCCCATAGCCGCCCTTTCGAAACGGCCAAGACTAATTTTTGATTACTTTGCGCAATTGTTTGCTCAAGTCACCAACCCTCCCCTCGACGCAATCCGTGAGGAACTGGTGACATCCACCTCATCAGTTGTTGGACCCGAGGGAAACCTTCTAGAACCAGGACCTGACTCATGCCGACAAATCGTTCTGCCGCACCCAATTATCTCCAACGAGGATTTAGCCAAGATCGTTTACCTAAACGAAAATGGCGATCACCCTGAATTCAAATCCTTCGCGATCGACGGCCTATATCCGGTTTCCGAAGGCGGTTTAGGGATGCAAAACGCCATTGAAGAAATCCAACAAAAAGTCTCGGAGGCGATAAGCAGTGGAGCCAAAGTCATTGTGCTCTCCGACCGTTACAGCAACGAAGACAATGCACCCATACCTTCTTTGTTGCTAACGGGAGCCGTCCACCATCACCTTGTCAGGGAACAGACTCGCACAGAAGTTGGATTGATTGTCGAATGCGGAGATGCCCGAGAGGTACACCATATGGCTCTCCTACTCGGTTATGGAGCTGGCGCAGTCAACCCTTACCTAGCTATCGAGTCCATCGAGGACCTAATCGAGGAAGGGTCCGTAGTCGATATCGACAGCAAAACCGCAGTAAGGAACTACATCAAAGCTTGCTCCAAAGGCGTCCTCAAGATTATGTCGAAAATGGGGATCTCGACCGTTGCAAGTTATACCGGGGCGCAAGTTTTCGAATGTGTTGGCTTATCCAGCAAACTCATTGACAACTATTTCACCGGGACGACCTCAAAACTAGGTGGAGCCGATTTAGAGGTAATCGCTGAAGAAGTGGCACTACGGCATCGTTTCGCACACTTAGACAACCCTGAAGATGTCGCTCACAGAAACTTATGGGCTGGCGGAGAGTACCAATGGAGACGCGAAGGCGAATATCACCTATTCAACCCTGAGACCATCTACAAGCTTCAGCACTCGACTCGCACAGGTCGTTATGAGCTCTTCAAGGAATACACCCATCTAGTTGACAACCAATCGGAAGAACTTGCCACTTTGAGAGGCCTTTTCGCGCTACAGGCGCCCGCGAACGGCCCTATACCGATCGAGGAAGTTGAGCCTGTCAGCGAGATAGTGAAACGCTTCTCAACTGGGGCAATGAGCTACGGGTCTATTTCAGCCGAAGCCCATGAAACTTTGGCTATAGCGATGAACAGACTAGGGGGTAAATCTAACACCGGCGAGGGCGGAGAGGATCCGGATCGTTTTACCCCTGAAAGCAACGGCGATTCTCGGCGTTCCGCAATTAAGCAAGTCGCTTCAGGTCGATTCGGAGTCACCTCCGAATACTTGGTCAACTCCGATGACATCCAAATCAAAATGGCCCAAGGCGCCAAGCCTGGCGAAGGCGGTCAACTGCCCGGGCCGAAAGTATGGCCATGGATAGCGAAAACTCGTCACTCAACGCCAGGCGTAGGGCTTATTTCACCACCACCCCACCATGACATCTACTCAATCGAAGACCTCAAGCAACTAATCCACGACTTAAAAAACTCAAACCCCGATGCCCGTATTCACGTCAAACTCGTTGCAGAAGTCGGCGTGGGGACCGTGGCAGCCGGCGTGTCCAAGGCGAAAGCCGACGTGGTTTTAATTTCAGGTCATGATGGAGGAACCGGCGCTTCTCCCCTAACTTCTTTAAAGCACGCCGGGGGGCCCTGGGAACTAGGTCTGGCCGAAACCCAACAAACCTTGTTAATCAACGGTCTACGAGATCGAATTGTTGTCCAGGCAGATGGACAATTGAAGACCGGTAGGGACGTAATTGTTGCAGCATTACTCGGGGCAGAGGAATACGGGTTTGCAACAGCACCACTAGTCGTATCCGGGTGCATAATGATGAGGGTCTGCCACCTCGACACGTGCCCCGTCGGAGTGGCTACACAAAACAAAGAGCTCAGAAGCCGCTATAGCGGGAAAGCCGAATTTGTCGTCAATTTTTTTGAGTACATCGCAGAAGAAGTGCGCGAATACCTTGCCCAACTCGGATTTCGCTCCATAGAAGAGGCCATCGGAAGGGTTGACTGCCTAAACATTGACCGAGCCGTAGACCACTGGAAGGCATCAGGCTTGGACTTAACACCCATTCTCCACGAACCGACATCCCCGTGGCAGCAAGATCGTTTCTGTTCCAAGGATCAAGAGCATGGATTAGAAAAGGCACTCGACCAAGAGTTGATTCGTCAGGCTCAGCCGGCGCTTACCAATGGAACCCCTGTTCAAATCGATACCCCAGTGTCAAATGTCAACCGCACTGTCGGGACATTGCTGGGACATCACCTCACAAAGAACCATGGCGGTGAAGGCCTCCCCGACAACACTATCGATATCAGGATGAAGGGGTCAGCGGGTCAGAGCTTTGGAGCTTTCGTACCTAAAGGCATCACGATGCGACTCTCGGGAGACGCTAACGACTATCTAGGTAAAGGACTTTCCGGAGGACGCATAACCCTCAAACCTCCAAGCAACGCGCCTGCGTCGTTCGTAGCTGAAGACAACGTCATCGCCGGCAACGTGATTTTGTATGGAGCAACTAGCGGCGAAGCATATATACGGGGCATAGTGGGCGAACGTTTTTGCGTTCGCAATTCCGGAGCGACAGCCGTAGTCGAAGGCGTTGGAGACCACGCCTGCGAATATATGACCGGCGGAACAGCAGTAATTCTTGGCTCAACAGGTCGGAACTTCGGTGCTGGGATGTCGGGTGGCGTGGCCTTTATTTATGATCCAAGCGACGAATTTCATCGCAACTTAAACAACGAGATGGTGGACCTAGAGTCCTCAATAGACGAGGATGATGCCAATTTACTTCGTGAAATTGTTCGCGGTCATTTTGAAGAAACTGACTCTGAAGTTGCGTCAACTATTCTTGAGCGATGGCACCAACAGGTCCGAAACTTTAAGAAAGTCATGCCTAAGGACTACCGAAGAGTGCTGAGCGCAATCGCTCATGCAGAGGAGCATGGAGTCAACGCAGAAGAGGCTGTAATGGCAGCTGCTCAAGGGTGATTGGGATGATGAGCCTATTTCCAAACCTAAAAATAGTTGCCTCGGTAATTTTTACCTCGGACACGAAAGCGCCTTCACATGGCTGACATTCGCGGATTCTTAAAGCACGATCGAGAAAACCCTACGAGAAGGCCCGTTCCGGTTCGCCTCTTGGACTGGCGAGAGGTTTACGAGGATTTCGACCAATCTGCATTGCAAGAACAAGCGAGCAGATGCATGGACTGCGGCATTCCATTTTGCAACAGCGGGTGTCCACTGGGAAACATAATTCCAGATTGGAACGACTTGGTATATAGAGACCGTTGGCGTGAAGCAATCGATCGCCTTCATGCAACCAATAACTTCCCAGAATTTACTGGGAGGTTGTGCCCGGCTCCCTGCGAAGGCGCGTGCGTACTGGGAATCAACCAAGATCCAGTCTCAATCAAACAAATTGAAGTGACCATCATCGATCACGCTTTTGAAATGGGCTGGGTGAAACCAGTGATCCCGACTATTAAATCCGGAAAGTCCGTAGCTGTGGTCGGGAGCGGTCCCGCAGGCCTTGCCGCTGCTCAACAGCTGACAAGGGCTGGCCACGCAGTGGTCGTTTTCGAACGAGCAGACCGCATCGGCGGACTTTTACGGTATGGGATTCCTGAATTCAAAATGGAAAAACGCCATATCGACCGCCGAATCGATCAAATGACGGCCGAAGGAACAGAATTTCGTACGAACGTTGACGTTGGAGTCGACTTAACGGCTGAAGAGCTGAAGGATGAATTCGATGCAGTCGTACTCGCTGGGGGTGCCACGCAATGGCGAGATCTTCCAATCGAGGGACGAAACTTAAATGGAATTCATCAAGCTATGGAATATCTTCCATGGGCCAACAAAGCGCAACAGGGCGATATGGGCGTTGATGAAGTTCCGATTTCGGCAAGCGGCAAAAAAGTCGTAATCATCGGCGGCGGCGACACAGGCGCCGACTGCCTCGGCACAGCACATCGCCAGGGCGCAGCTTCGGTTCACCAATTTGAAATTATGCCTCGACCACCGGAAGAACGATCTCAACGCAACCCTTGGCCGACCTTCCCAATGACTTTTAAAGTAACTTCCGCCCACGAAGAGGGTGGCGAACGCGTCTACTCGGTAAATACGGAAAAGTTTTTAGGTGACGGAGAAGGCAATCTGAGAGCCCTTGCAGCCCACGAGGTTGAAATGGTTGACGGAAGCTTTGAGAAAGTTGTTGGCTCAGACTTCGAGCTTGAAGCAGACATGGTTTTCTTAGCTATGGGCTTCACAGGACCCGAGCAAAATTCGCTTCTACAGCAACTCGAAGTTGAGGTTGACGACCGTTCTAACGTTGCCAGGCAGCAAGACTTCGCGACAAACATCGACGGAGTGTGGGTATGCGGGGATATGGGTCGGGGCCAGAGTCTTATCGTGTGGGCAATCGCAGAAGGTCGTTCTTGCGCAGCCTCAGTCGACGAACACTTATCAGGATCAACGGCGTTGATGTCGCCGGTTAGACCAACCGATCGCCCGTTACTCTGACCCAACAACCGTGAAGCGCTCGCGACGGGCCAGCTTACCTATCAGCTTCTTTCATGTATCCCTGGAGTTTGCTCAATGCGCCAGGAGTGGCGTCAATAAGTCGCCGGAGTAATTCGCTTTGGTGGGCACTTCGCCGAGTGACTCTACCTGCACCACTAAAACCGTCCAGACGCGACCGGGCCAACCACTCTTTCAGCTCCGGGTCGGCGTTCCACTTAATTACGTTCAGCGTGTTATCTCGAGTAGTTCTCACCCAGTCGAGAGAGTCATCCGGATGGGGAACCACAGAGCAGAAATCGTTCTTCACTTCATCGCCCGAATACGCTATTTCAACGTGTCCAATAAACGCAGCGCTGAAAACTTGCTGACAGGTGCGGACTGTTTGGAGAGTAATTAGGCCATCTTCAAAAACTTTTCGAATTGGCCGTCGCGCCAATCCATCCGCGGTGCAATCAACGTGCACAATTCTCGGGCTCGTCGGGACTTCGCCCTTTTCCATAAGAATTCGATCTTCTTCGATTCGCAACACTCGTCCCATTCGGATAACTCTTTTAAGGCGCCTCAGCTGCTCCAATTCCTTAGTTGTCACCGTGCAACACCGATACATGCTTGGACGCACACTCTCATCGAGCTGAAGAAGCACACCACTCTCTACGAGAGCATCAAACATCGCATCTAACGATTCGGAATCGGCCACCAACTCCATTGTCTGAGCCTGTCGAAGCATCGCCAAGTCAATGAACTCTTCTCCGGGTTGGATATGGGCACGATCGAGCATCCATTGATCTCTTGGAACCACCCATCGAATGCAGTCATCATCGACGCCGTTGTCTAAAAGCCAGAGGCAGGCGTCTATAGCTGTCTTACCTCCACCGACAACCACGTACTCTTCAGGCAGGTCTGCTAGTTCCGGCAGGTCGTTTAAGGGAACGCACCAAACGTCCTCAGCAACATCATATTTAGGCAGAGTGACCGAAGGAACCGTGACATTCATATACGTCGCATCAACCGTCTTCTTGGCTTCCACATTTGTCGTAGCGCCCGATACTAAATTTCTAATTTGACCATCATCCAGGTACTCAGAAACAGGCAAATAACGAACTCTGCCACTCGGCAGAAACCTACGATTCATCAACTGATCGAAGTAAGTCACTACTTCTGTGCCAGAAGCCAATTCATATAATCCCGCATTGCCGCCATGCAGGTCTTTTCGGTCGCCACCCAAGGGCGTGGAGTTCACGCCATAGAAAGAAGATGGCTGGTGCAGGCGAACAAAGGGGTAGGCATCATTCCAATGTCCACCGGGCTTGGCCTTACTATCAACAATAGTAATTGTTGCATCACTTTCGCTAAGCAGAACGTCAGTGAATGCCATTCCCATGGCGCCTGCGCCTACCACCAAGTAGTCAGTCGCAAATTCTTTCTCCATAAGAAATCAGCCGTGAAAATCCGGACCTGCCGCATCAATCGAAAAGCGCACTATGCACCTTTGATCGTCGGTCATAGCCCTTCGGTAATCATCCCAATCGGGATGCTCGCCGCTAAGCGTTTTGTAGTGATCTACCAGATGCTCCATCGCCAAAGGCAGACTAAGTATCTCAGCCGTGCATTCAAGCTGGATCCACCTTCCCAGCCACTTGTCGGGGAACACGCAAAGCCAACATTTTGAGTCTCGGCGAAGATTCAATGTCTTTATGGCAGTTTCGCGTGTACTCATCCAGATTTCGTCTTCCATAACAGCCAGAGTCACCGGTGACATTTGAGGCGAACCATCACGACGTTGAGTTGCCAAAATTGCTCTGGAGTTATCTCGAACGTATTCAAGACCTTTTTCGATTTCCATGCCCTTATCCTCTCACGGAAAGACATAGTCGCAACAGGTTTCCGTTCGCTGAGTCCCCTATGGTGAATCCATGGAAGGGGCCCATCGAGTCGACAGTGGCCGCGGGTGGGTCGTAGCAATATCAGGGTGCATAATCAACACTTGGACGTTTGGGGTCTTTTATGCATTTGCTACAGCCCTCGAACAAATGCTCGATGAATTCAAAGCCAATCTCTCGGGAATCGCAGCCTTTTTCTCCATCACCACGTTTCTCTTTTTTGCTGTAGGGATCGTTGCTGGCCCCGTCGCCGATCGATTTGGCGCTCGCCGGGTAGTAGGCGTAGGTGCAATTTTTATGGGAGGAGGACTTTGGCTAACTGCCCAAGTTCAGTCACTAACGGCCGGTGTTGTCGTATACGGCTTAGGAGTCGGTCTGGGAATTGGGTCGTACTTGGTTCCATTAAATGCCGCTACAGGGGCATGGTTCGAAAGACACAGAACAATCGCGCTGGGAGTCAACACTGTCGGAATAGGCCTTGGAACTCTAGTGCTAGTCCCAGTCGCTGAATGGTTGATCCGGACCGCTGGCTGGAGATCTGCATTTGAACTGATGGGTATCGGAAGCTTCTTTGTTTATGGGCTAGTCGCGCTCGCTTCCTTCAAACCACCCACGCCGCAAGCCTCTGTGGCGACGAGCATCGAAGCAGTCAAACGAGCCGTTCAAAGATCAGAATTTTGGCGGTTCTACATAGCCGGTTTCTTTATGGCTATCGCCCTTTTCGTTCCATTTGTTTTTCTGGTCCAATACGCGAAAGATCAGGGAATTTCATCGAGCACTGCAGCCTTTTTGATTACTTCACTGGGATTGGGCAGTGTAATAGGCCGACTCGGCTTGGGAATTTTAGGGGTACGAATTGGCGTGCTGCCCCTCATTGTCTTTTGCTTTGCGATTCAACCAGTCTCATACATCGTCTGGCTGGTCGCTGGGTCTAATTATTTACTACTACTCCTCTTTGCAGCGTTGCTCGGTGTCGGCTACGGAGGCTTCGTAGCATTGAGCCCCGTTGCCATGGTCGGCATTTTCGGGCTAGAGGGCATGGGCGGCGTCTTAGGGGTTCAATTCACTTCAGCAGGGTTCGGAGCTTTAATTGGACCTATCAGCGCTGGTGCCATAATTGACGCAACCGGATCGTATGCAATTGCGATCATAGGAGCGATAGCTATCTCAAGTATTGCAACAATCGCGATCTATCCACTCTTAAGAATTACCAATCGAGACGCCGAAGCCGAGCCAGAGGTCAAAACCTTTCTTAGCGCTCCCAATGTTTGGTTAGTTTCACCCCAAAAGCGCTAAGGGAGTTGGGTAAGTGCATAAACCTCATAGGTGACCCCACCCCCTGGGTGAAGCTGGCCGATCCCCACTCCTTGCACATTATTCAACCATGAATAGCGTTCATCGCCAGTCTCGAATTGGGGCGCGGACCTTGCAACACCCGACGACGGATCACCTATCCCCTTGTATTGAACCAGGATCACAGCGTCGTCGTCAGTTATCAGCGTGAGACGGACGTCAAGCTGGATGCTTCTGTCAGCTCGAGCCGTCACCCAGTCTCCCCCCGGAGAGACAACGACACCATTGAGTCGATCTCCGGCAAACGTACCGCCTTCGACTTCTGCGAGAATCCTCGTGCCATGAGGGCCGTCTTTGAGAACTTTGACCCCTTCTGCGACTTGCAGATCCAGAGTAAAGAGATGTTCAACATCGAGTTGTTCATTAACCATAAAGAAGGCCTTTCTTGTTTCACCCTAAATCAAAAAAATCAGCTAAATCCTCTGACATCTGACTTGTGTCGGCTTCAAAAAGTTCTAAAAGTACGTTGTCAGGCGCCGAACACATTAGATAACGCCATGATCCAAATTCTCTGATTTCCGAACGAAACTCCACTCCGTTCTCCATCATCTTTTCCCTCAACTTATCAAGCCCTTCAACACGTATTCCTACGTGATGGAAAGCGCCATTCGTGTCCCCCCGGGGCGGCTGGTCGTATACATTTATGCGGCCTTTCCCAACCTTCATAAACACATTTCGTGCGCCGCCGAAGTCGCCATCGTAGCTAACAACTGCGTCTAGATTTTCCTGCCACCAATGAAGAGTTGTTGAAACATCGCTCGCGAATATGTGAACGTGATGAAGGTCAAGCATTTCTTACCCTAAAGAGTCCTTTGATTAGAATCTGCACCTTTGTAGATGATTTCTCTCATCGCATCGGAAGCTAACTTGTGAAATTCAACGGAGCTACTGTCAAGAGGCTTTCTCGGCCTCGGACAGTGTTCGAAGTTGTTGTATCTATCAACTCCCCGAACCAGCGACGCCGAATCCCATTCGCTGAGGGTTTGCTCGGTGTAGGTAGGCATGTAATGAAACGACAGACCTATGCGACGGTCACCCGTTGTGTTAGGTCCCGAGCCATGAGCTGTTCGTACATTGTGAAAGGAGACCTGCCCAGCTTTTAGGGGCATTGAGACTATCGAACGGCGAGAGATATCGATTCGAAGCTCTTGGCCCCTACTTAGAAGGTTCTCCGACTCGTAGGTTTCATCATGGGCCATGATCTCTTTGTGGCTACCGGGTATCACGCTCATGCAACCCGATGCCTCACTTGCATCGCTTATCGCAACCCATATCGAGACCACTTTCGAATTTGAAAGACCCCAATATTCGAGGTCTTGGTGCCAACCTACGTAGCTTTCACTCTCAGCTTCTTTGATCCAAAACACGGAGTTCCAACACAAAATATTGGGACCTATTAAGTCCTCAACAGCATCCAATATCTTTCCATTTCGCATCAAATCGTCGATCCAAGGGAACAGGATGTGAGCGCTTGATCGCTCGTGCGCTGGAAGCTTTCCGCCCCGCATCTGCTCCCATTCCTCTAATCGGAGACGGCACTCAAATGCTTGATCACTAGTTAGAACATCGATTGGGGAAACCCAACCTTGTTCCACGTACTGCCTGATTTGCCCCTCGTTTAAGACCTTCCCCATACCAGGAGCGTATTCGCCAAAGTGAACCTGTTGCGCACTCACAGTTGGTTATTTACCGAATCGCCCAGTACTTGAAGTTGCTATTTGCTCCTAAGCTCTCCATCAAATGGGGGGGAATTCATGTTGAGTCATATTCGCGTCGTCGATTTTTGCTCAGGGGTTAGCCAATTTGCCGGCCATCTACTCGCCAGACTAGGGGCTGAGGTCATAGCGGTAGAGCCGCCTACGGGCGTTGCAACACGCCATATGGGGCCATACGCGAACAACACACCTGACCCGAACCGCAGTTTGACCCATTGGGCCTACAACTGCGGCAAGAAGTCTGTGATCCTCGACATCGAAGTACAAAGAGATAAAGAGAAGTTCTGCGACCTGTTACGAGGGAGCGACATCTTGCTCGAGGATTGCCATCCGGAGTACCTCGCATCCTTGGGGCTATCCATCAAAGAGTTGAACCAAATTAATCCGAAACTCATTCATGCCTCAATTACCCCTTACGGCTCTAACGGCCCTAGATCACACTGGTTAGGCACCGATCTAACCGCTGCAGCAGGAAGCTCCTTTATGTATGCGAGCGGCGATGCCGACCGCGCTCCTCTTCGCGTTGGGCTCCCTCACAGCTTTCTCCACGGAGCAGCTGATGCCGCTGCAGCGAGCCTTATTGCACTTCAAGAACGATCTCGAAGCGGGCTTGGCCAGCACATAGACGTCTCTGCTCAAGAATCACTGACCATCGGCTTTCCTCAAAATGTGGCTCCGTTGGAGAATGCCCTACCAGTTGATCGAATGGCCGGAGGTATAAGTATCGGCGGAATGGATATTCCGATTCTTTTCCCGTGCCTAGATGGCTACACCATTTGCGTCATCTTGCCCGGAGCCGCTTTCGCTCCATTCTCGCGCCGGCTTACAGATTGGTTAGAAGATGAAAATGCGGCTGACGACAACATCAGATCAATTGACTGGGAAAACATAGGAGTCCAGTTATTTGCCGGCGAGGTGGACTTCTCTGTGGTCGCCGAAGCTTTCACTACCTATGGAAAGTTTTTGAGCACCAAGTCAAAGATCGAGTTGTGGGAAGCAGCCTTGCATCGAAACCTGCTAATTACACCATCGATGACAATCGCGGACCTAGTCGAATATCCACACCTCCATGCAAGGGATTTTTGGAGCACACAAGCCACAGAGGAATCCGGGCCCGCTCAACACCCGGGAAATCTCGTTAAATTCAAAAATGCTTCTCAACGACATATAGGCAACCCACCCAAATTAGGCGAGCACAACACATCAGTTAGCATTAGCCGCTCGAACGACATGGATACGAATGACCCAACGAGCACTGCCCTTCCACTCGACGGCCTCAAAGTAGTTGAATTTTCTTGGGTTATTGCAACTCCCTCCGCAGTGCGCGTTCTTTGCGACTACGGGGCAGATGTCGTGAAAGTCGAAACTGCCAGCCGACCCGACACCATGCGCACTGTCAACCCCTTCGTTAATGAAGATGCCCACCCTGATAACAGTGTTGGTTACGGGGTGTACAACGCTGGGAAACGAAGCTTAAGCCTCGACCTCAGTAAACCGGAGTCGAGAGAAATTGTCTTCGATCTAATTCGATGGGCAGATATCGTCACGGAGTCGTTCGCTCCAGGCACCATGGAACGAATGGGCTTGGGGTACAACGAACTTTCAAAAATTAACCCTCAACTGATCATGCTTTCAAGTTCTTTACTTGGCCAAACCGGCCCCCATTCGGGACTGGCCGGCTATGGATTCATGGCTGCAGCTATAGCGGGCTACTACGAACTAACCGGGTGGTCCGATCGTCCACCCGCAGGTCCCTACGGACCATATACAAACTATTTGGCGCCCCGCGTAGTCGTGGCAACTTTGATGGCCGCATTAGAGAATCGGAAAACGACAGGCCTAGGAGAGTACATCGACCTATCGCAAACAGAATGTGCTTTACATTACTTAGCTCCCGCCATTTTGGATCAAAGTGTGAACGGCCAGACAATTCAGAGAAAGGGCAATGACGATCCGCTCACTTTCCCGCATGGTGTCTTTCGATCTCTGGGGCAAGACTCCTGGGTTGCTGTTGCTTGCTCTGATGAACGCTGGCCGGTGCTCGCTTCTCTGCTCAATCTCGATGAACTCTCAGACCTAACCCAAGACGAGAGACGCGAGCAGCGTTCTCTCATTGACTCGGCTATCGAAGACTGGTCGGTAAGCCGATCCAACACCAGCGCCGCCGAAGAACTTCAGCGAAATGGCATCGCCGCGTACGAAGTCCACGACGCAAAAGGGACGAACACCGACCCTCAGCTACAGCATCGACAACACCAAATCCGCGTGCCGCAGAGCTATGCAGGGTCTATGTGGACCCACTCTTGCAGAACCAAAATGTCGCGAACCCCAGCCACCCTTTACAGAGGTGGACCTTGTTTGGGAGAAGACAATTTCGAAGTTCTCAATGAGCTTTTAGGCTATTCGATCGATCAAATAGCCGAACTCGCAGCAGCTGAAGTCCTCGAGTAGTTTCAGCGTTTGGTCCAAACCAACGGATATTGCAAACTGTCTAACTGGTCGCCGTCCTCGTGTAAATCCGAACGTAGATGCGATTGTGTTCCCTTGCGACTGTCGTACACCGCGTCATCGCCGCAATATCGGACCGTGTAACCACGCCGCCGGACGTCAGGCCTCAAGTTTCCTCCAGAGCCGTGCACAGTCATTGCGTGAAATGCGTAGACATCGCCGGGCATCAAGTCCCAGGAAATAATGTCGTAGTCTTCTTTCTTCGCTTCTATATCGGGGATATCGACATAATCAGGATTGCGTTCATATTCACCGTGCCCAGATGTTTTTCCAAACGTCTCAGGTTGGTACCAAATATCCCAAAGGTGCGAACCTTTGATGAACTCAAGACCGCCGCTTTCTATCGTGACTTCATCCAAAGCAACCCAAAAGGACATTATCTGCTGTCCACGAATTGGCCAGTAAGGAAGGTCGTTGTGCCAGCGGGTTCTATTTTCGGTTCCAGCTTCCTTAACAAATAATTGGTCATAGAAGAGGCTGACCTTAGAAGAGTCAAAAAACTGGGCAGCTAGAGCTGCCAATGGGCCTTCTTTACAAAATCTTCCCATTTCAGGATCCGTTTCCCAGAGCCGAATATTTCCATGGAATTTGCCTATCCCGTTATCTGGAACGTACCCATGGAAATAGGGACCGGGGTTTTGTATATCCCTCTCGATTCCCGCCTCAATAACACTCAGCCATTCTTCGCTTATTACATTTCGCAGAACAACAGCTCCATCAGCGGAGCAGGAAGCTTTTTGCTCTGCTGTAATCTCGCCATTCATTTTTTCTCCTGTTCGTCCTGTTAAACGGTAGGCCAGTAGCTGAGCGGCCGACTTTCCGGCGGTGGAATTCGACGGCCCCCCAACTGACGTAAATCTTCCACGAGAATTCGACGAGTGTCAGCGGGGTCTATCACTTCGTCAATTCGCAATGTTCCCGCAGCCTCATAGGGCGAGGTGGCAAGACCTATTTCCGAAACTAAGCGTTGTCGCTCGCTATTAGCTTCCTCTTCACTCAAACCCTCTAAACGATTTGCGTAAGCAACGTTGACTCCGACTTCTGGGTCCATAAAGCCAATTTCGGCGCCTGGCCAGGAATACAGGCCCGAGGACCCGAGACCGGAGCCATTCATCGCAGGAAATGCCAGGCCGAAACCTTTGCGTAGCGTCACCGTCAACGTAGGGGTCGACATGTTCCCGAGCGCCTCAACGAACCTGATCGCAAGAGACAAAATTCGATTATGTTCAACGGACTTACCGACCATGAAACCCGGCACATCCATGAGGAAGATCACCGGAAGGTTGTACGCGTCACATAGGCACATCAAACGAATAGCTTTGCGGCACGCCTCTGGGTCCAAAACTCCTGCATTAAACATCGGGTTGTTTCCGATAACACCGACCGAAAAGCCATCTAAACGACCTAAACCAGCGGTCAAATTGCGCGCGTACCCAGGTTGGAGCTCCATAAAGCTTTCTGGGTCCAGCAACGCTGCGGCGAATCGACGCATGTCGTACCCTCGTGTCCTTTTCGAAGGGACCATATCTGCGAGCGACTGGTCCGGATCCAAATTAGCTCTGTCAGAGCTTCTAGGGGCGGGCGTCCAAGCATTCGGAGGAAGGTAGGACAACCATCGCCGAACGGCGTCGTAACTTTCAGTAAATGAATCAACTCCAATGTCGATTTGGCCTGTTATGCGCGAGTGAACATCCACTCCGCCCAATTCCTCGAAGCCGATAATTTCGCCGGTAGCCACTTCGAAAACTCGAGGCGAAGTGACAGCTAACACAGAGCCGCGCACTTGAACCACGAAATCAGAAAAGGCAGATTGAAATGAGGAGCCACCGAAACTTTGGCCGACGATAACCGTCGCCATCGGAATTTGGCGGCGGCGTCGAGCTAGTTCAGGCGACGGGGCTATGTCCGAGATCCCTTCGGCTCCTATAAGGTCGGGAATTCGTCCGCCACCAGTCTCACCCACGTAGATGTAGGGCATACCCCGTTCTATAGCTCGCTCGTAGAGCCGGTGGAGCCTCCGGCTACCAACAATGGAACTCGACCCCTTTTTCACGGTAATGTCATCGCCCGCAATAGCTACTGATTTCCCATTTATTTCGCCTTCCCCACCCACTTTTCCGTCACCCGGAGTGCTTAATCGGTCTTCAAGCCTCATGGAACGGCTGTGGGTTCCTAGTTCACGAAACGTTCCTTGGTCCAAGAGGCCCTCAATGTGGTCGCGAATTGTTGGCACTCCATCCTTTTTCATTTTCGCAACACGGTCAGCTCCACCCATTTCCTGACGGATGCGTCGTTGCCTCTCGTGAAGGTCAGCGACTGGGTCGAATTCAGCGTCTTCGTTTTTCATATTGATGCAATTCCTAGGGGTAAGACAACAGTTCATCACTTTCGACGACAGATTGCCCCGAAAGACAAAGACAGATTGGGTCAAATTTCAAGCTTGCAAATAGTTTGACCGCCGCCAGAAGGGGCAAGTGTCTGCGAGCAGAAATTATCTTAGAGATCTACGCTGACTTAAGGAACTGGGGAGGAAAACAAATGACTAAGCGACTAGCTGGGAAAGTAGCGGTTATCACAGGAGGGGCATCGGGCATCGGCAGGGAGTGCTCTCTCAGGTTCGCCGAAGAAGGAGCCAAGATTGTTGTCGCTGACATCAACCTAGATCGCGCAAGCTCGGTGTGCGCAGAGATTAAAGCGGCAGGTAACGAAGCGATGCCTTTCGCAGTTGACGCTTCAATTCCCGAGGACGTTGTAGCGATGGCTGACGCCGCGATGAACGAATTTGGGCAAGTTGATGCATGCGTTGCTGCCGCCGGAATTTCGCACGCTTCCTACGTAAGTAGGGAACCTCAAGAACAAGCGGGCGCGGACCGTCATGACCGTCACGACATGATGCTTATCGACAAGTCGTTAGCCAATTGGCAGCGAGTTCTCGACGTGAACCTCACTGGAGTGATGCTCACCAACCAGGCAATTGCTAAGAAAATGCAGGAGTCTGGAGGCGGAGCAATCGTGAACATAGCCTCCATCGCTGGGAAAACGGCCTTGATGGGAGCATCCGATTATTGCGTGTCGAAAGCCGGCGTTTGGATGTTGACTAAGTGCGGAGCTATCGAACTCGCGCGCCACGGAATCAGGGTTAACGCCGTCGGCCCGGGGTATATCAAAACATCAATGAGTGGCGCAGCTACAAGCAATGACGCCTGGGTAGAAGATCGAATCAAAGAGACACCTCTCCGCCGACTTGGGGAGCCTTCCGATATTGCCAATGCATGTCTCTATCTTTGCAGCGACGAAGCAAGTTTCGTGACCGGCGAGATCATCTTCCCAGACGGCGGGTTGATTGCCGATAGCCGAGCCTGATAGGTCGACGCGATTAACCAAGCTTTAATTCTTCCAAACACTCGCCGTCTCTAATCGCTGCGGCCACTAATCTGTACAATTCCCCGAGCAACGGAGACGAACGTGACTTTGCCTTCCTCCCAAAGCTGCGAAGTAAATGACCATGGTTAAAGTTGCAGTTGAACCCGATTGTTGGCGTCGCACTTATCTCGCCGAAGCTGTAGAGGCCGGAGGCGGAGAAGTTGTCGGGCCGGAAGCCGCCGAAGCCTTGGTGTGGGCGGAACCGGCTAGAGCGGATCTGCTTCCTGTAGTACTCGACGCTAATCCTGGCATCAGGTGGGTTCAACTTCCCTACGCCGGAATCGAACCCTTCCTCCAAATGCTCCGTTCTCGACCCGAACTCACCTGGACTTGCGGGAAAGGCGTTTACGCGTCACCAGTTGCCGAGCACGCCTTAGCGCTCGCCCTCGCTGGCTTTCGAGGTCTTCATTCGTACGCTCAAGCTAAGCACTGGGAAGGCCCCCAGGGCCAAAACCTTTTGGGCGCAAACGTGACCATTTTGGGGGGAGGTGGGATAACCGAGGAGCTACTTCCGCTTCTCCGCCCATTTAATTGCAAGACGACCGTCGTGCGCAATCAGATCTCTCACATCGAGGGCGCGGAAAAGGTTATCCAAACACCTGACTTGCACGACGTTCTTCCGAAGACAGACCTGCTGGTATTGGCGCTTGCCTTAACGCCCGAAACAACGGGCATTATCAGCAAACACGAGATGCAGCTACTCCCTGAACACTCATGGATAGTTAACGTGGCACGTGGCGCTCACATTGTCACAGACGACCTCGTTAATGCTCTGAGGAACGGAACCATCGGAGGGGCCGCCCTCGATGTCACCGAGCCTGAGCCTCTGCCGAAAGATCACCCCTTATGGGACCTCAATAACTGTCTGATCACGCCGCACATAGGGAATACCCCCGAGATGGGCCTGCCACTGCTAGCGCAGCGCATCACCCGCAACGTACAACAACGCGTTTTGGGCCACCCTTTAATCGGTCTCGTTGACGTTGAACTCGGCTATTAATTTTTTTGTCAGGAACGCAGCGTGGCCTTATGCGAACCTTCAACGGCATCGATACACCGTTGCCTTAATTTTCCGACTTCCCCATCAGTCATAGTCCGGTCTTTCGCTTGAAGACGCAACGAGAATGCCAAAGACCGCGAACTGCTCTCAAGCTGATCATTTCGAAAAACATCGAAAAGACGCACAGAATGCAATTCTTCCCCTATGGCTTCGCGCAAAGTGGCCTCTATTTCCGATGCTTGCACTTGGTTCTCAACAAGAAAAGCGAGATCGACGTCGCTGGAGGGGAAAGTCGATACAGGCGCATACGGGGCTAAATCAGCTGTAATGGCCCCTGCAACCAAGAAATCGAGCCGTAAATCTAACCAAGCACAGCGATCTTCGACTTCATAGCTTTTGAGCACATCAGGGTCCAATTCGCCGACGGACCCTACGACTGAGCCATTCAGCTTCACCTGAGCACAACGCGTCGGATGCATACCAGGGAGCCCATCTTGATTTCGCACCTCGAAGCTGAGCTTCAACGCTGATCCCAACTCACGCAGCAAGTCGACGGCAGCAAATGCTTCCTCGTTGGCAAGCAACGCCCCTAGACGCTCGGTTTCGTCCGGCAAAGAGTTAGGGACCCCAAGTTCGAAAACGGCTCCGATCTCAAAAAGTTTGACCCCTGTATTTCGGTGCGAGTAGTTGTAGCCAACAGCTGCTAGAAGCCCTGGCAACAAGGACGGCCTTAAGACAGATTCTTCGACTGCTAAAGGGTTTAATAATCGAACCGGTTCGGCAACCTCCAGACCCGATTTACCTATATCACTTGGCGCCAGGAAGGGGTTCGGCATTGCCTCGACCATGCCTGAGCCCACCATTACCTGTCGAATGCCGCGCCTCAGTTTCTGCTCAGGCGATAAACGTCCCGCATCGGGCGACCTGGGAACCGATGTTCCTAGATTGCCGTAGCCGAAATGTCTGGCTATTTCTTCAGCTATATCGGTTTCGGTTTGAGTGTCGGGTCGGAACGAAGGAATGCGCACTTCCTGGACGTCTGCGTCTGACGTTTCTGCAACCTCAAACCCGATAGGACGTAAAAGATTCCGAATTTCAGAAGCTTCAAATTTCCGACCCAGCAAAGCACTCATGCGAGATGTTCGTACTGAAACAGGAGCCTGTTCTGGCAGGTCGCCTTCGACATCAATAACCTCTCCGACTACTTCAATGCCGCCGGGTGTTATTTGATTAAGAAGGTGACAAAACCTTTCAACAGCTAAAGGATTAATACCCCAATCGGTACCTCGTTCGAAACGCGCCGAGGCCTCGGAACGGAGGCCCAGCCGCTGTGAGGTTCTCGCTATTGATTCAGGGTGCCAGCTCGCCAGTTCAAGAAGAACACCTGTGGTTGACGACGAAATTTCAGTCGATGCACCACCCATTACTCCGGCTATACCAATTGCCTGATCTGATTCATCGACAATAACTCCATCACCCGCGACCAGCGTCCTTTCTTGGTTATCAAGAGTAGTAATTTGTTCCCCGTCGGAAGCTCCTCGAACACCAATATGGCTATTGGGGACAAGCGCAAGATCATATGTGTGGTTCGGGGTTCCTAATTCGAGCATGACGTAGTTAGAAACATCGACGACCGAGTTAATCGGACGCATACCGGATAGCACCAGTCGCATCTGCATCCACAGTGGAGAGCTACCGACCGAGACATTCTTTATCACCCGGCCCGTAAACCTCGGGCACAGGACGGGGTCCTCGATGTTGAAGGTTGCGACGTCTTCTGCGCTCCCGCTCACACTTTCCACGGACCATTCAGGAATTCGAAATGGGACTCCAAGCCTTGCTGCTAGATCACGCGCCACACCGGAAACCGACATCGCGTCGGGACGATTGGGATTTATCTCCAAATCCCAGAGCACATCGCCGGCAAGACCCAACTCATGGAGGAGCGGTTCACCTACCTGCAGCTCATCGGGGAGAATCATGATTCCGTCGTGATCTGTACCTAAACCCAGCTCCGAGGCCGAACAACACATGCCGTTGGATATCTCGCCTCTCATTTTTCGCTGCGCTATCTCCATACCGTCAGGCATCACGGTTCCAATGCTGGCAAAGGGAATCAGATCCCCAACCGACATATTGAAGGCACCACAACAAACCTGGAGCGGTTCATCGTCACCAGTATCTACATCAACAAGCTGGATTCGGTCTGCTTTGGGGTGAGGGCGTAGATCGGCGACTTTGGCAACCACCACTCCATCCAAGTTATTTAGAACCCTCATCTCCTCGACTGCCATCCCAAGGTCGCTCATATGATTTCCTAAATCAAGAGGGGTGCCCTTGATGGGTGCAAACTCTTGGAGCCAGGACAAAAGAACTTTCATATCGACATCCCTCTAAAACTGCTCGAGAAAACGAACATCGTTGGTGTACATGTCCCGCAAGTCCTTGATTCCGTAGCGCATGAGAGCAAGTCGATCAATCCCGAATCCGAATGCGAAGCCCGTCCACTCCTCGCTATCTAAACCACAGTTAGCTAAAACGTTGGGATGGACCATCCCACACCCTCCTAGCTCAATCCACCCTGTTCGCTGACAAGTCTGACAACCAGCGCCCTCACATATGACGCAGGTGATGTCGAATTCTGCGCTGGGTTCAGTAAATGGGAAATAAGAGGGGCGGAGTCGACTGCTAATCGCCCCACCAAAATAAGCCGCCGTGAACTCATTCAACGTGCCGGACAGGTCCGTCAAGCTAATACCACGATCGATCACTAGACCTTCTATCTGATGAAAGACAGGCATGTGACTGGCATCTGCTGTGTCTCTTCTAAACACGCGTCCGGGACAGACGGTATAGATAGGTGGAGGCGTCGATTCCATGACTCGGATTTGAACGGGGGAAGTATGTGTGCGAAGCAAAATATTGGTCGCCTCACCCCCTTCACCATCACCAATTTCAGTTCGCTCTCCTAAGTCCAGATAGAGGGTGTCGAACATGGAGCGCGCCGGGTGTGCTGCGGGAAGGTTCAACGCCTCGAAGTTGTACCAGTCTGTTTCAGCCTGAGGGCCTTCGGATACCGTAAAACCCATGCCCACGAAGACATCTTCTAAGCGCTCCATTGTCTGTGTCACAAGGTGAAGGTGACCCCGCTGCGTCGAGTTCAGAGATTCAGTCAGATCTAGCCGTTCAGTTTCTAGCTGAGCTAGGCGCTGAGCCTTGCTGAACTTCTCTTTCGCTAAGGCGTGCGCCTCCCGAACGACCAATTGGGCCTCGTTTAAGGCCTGCCCGACTTTGGGCCTTTCTCCAGCATCGACTTCACCCATAAGCCGCTTGAGCCCCCCAAGCTCGGATTTTTTGCCAAATAGCATAGGTTCGATCGCAGTCAAGCCTGCCAAATCGGCGGCTTGCTCAATTTCCACAACGGCTTTTGTCTTGGCTTCAGCGATTTGGTCGTACACACTCACACTGAGAAGGATACGACTAGTAAGCCACAGATCAGAAGTCAATAAGCGAATGACTTACTGACCAACTGAGTTATCTTGCATTTGGTACATGATGAGTCCAGCCGCCACCGCAACATTTAGCGATTCCACATTAGGGCCCATAGGTATGCGCACATAGGAATTCGCTGTCTGCGAAGCGACGGCTGTTAGGCCATGCGCTTCACTTCCAACTACCAGCGTCATGCGCTCCGTGTTTCTCAGTTGTTTGAGCTCGCTTGGGCCGTCGACTCCCGCCGCAACGATAGTGTGCCCATTGTCGAGGAGCAGATCTAGGACCGAACTCATCTCGGCATTCCCCAACACATCTAATGCAAAAATGGTCCCAGCGCTCGCTCGTATTGCCCGCGGGCTCCAAAGATCAGCAGAACCTTTTGTCGCGACCACCGCGTCAAATTGCGCAGCCGCAGCAGTGCGAACAATTGCTCCGATGTTGCCTGGATCTTGAACCGAGTCCACGACTACGACTCGGGGTTGCTGGGCTATGTCGTGAACTTCAACCTCAGGAATGGAGGCTCTGGCAAGCACTCCCTGAGGCGATCCACTTTCGGCGATGTCATCCAAAGTGGCATTCTCTATCTCAGTTACCGGAATACCGAATTTCGCTAGCGACTCGCCGAATTCGACTTGATCCGACCTGACAAAAACCTCATTTATATTCGCCCCTATCTGTAGCGCGGTGAGAATTGACCGCGGACCTTCAATAACGGTCTGCCCCTCGAGAGCGCGATACCGCCGGTCTCTGACCAGTTTTCGCAGACTTTTCAGCCGCGGCGAGTTTGAAGATAGAGTCAGGTCGCTTGACGAGCGGCTTCAGCTTTTTCAACAAGCTTGCTGAAGGCCTCTGGGTCGTTCACTGCCATATCAGACAGTATCTTTCGATCCACTTGAACCCCAGCAGCATTTAGGCCGTTGACAAGCTTGCTGTAGCTGGTGCCATTCTCGCGTGCCGCTGCGTTGATACGTTGAATCCACAGTCGACGAAACTCGCCTTTACGCGCACGGCGGTCCCTGAAGGCATAGTTGCCACTGTGCATGACCTGCTCATTCGCAGCTCGATACGAGCGACTTTTATTGCCGTAGTAACCCTTAGCTTTCTGCAAGGTAGCTTTGCGACTTTTTCTTCCAGCCACAGAACGTTTAACTCGTGCCACTTTTCGATCTCCTCTGCAACTGTGGGCTTACTTGCCCAGCATCTTGTTTATTCGGGGAAGGTCGGCCTTGCTGATTTCCCCTTCTTGCGCCAGACGGCGCTTTCTCTTGGCGGATTTTTTTTCCAGTATGTGATTTCGTCCCTGCTTGCGTCGAACAAGCTTTCCCGAACCACTGGTTTTAAACCTTTTCTTTGCTCCACTATGGGTCTTCATTTTGGGCATAACGTTTCCTTATTAAGATCAAGGGCTAATCGAATTTGCAACCAGCTGAATTCTTAGTTTTCGGGTTTTTCCTCAGAGTTTTTGCGTCGTTGCTTTGCTGTTTTGTCCGGACTGAGCACCATGGTCATATTGCGACCGTCGAGCTTCGGAAACTGGTCAACTTTTCCTACAGTTTCAACATTTTCTGCCACACGTTCAAGAATTTCTCTCCCTAATTCAGGATGGAAAACTTCTCGCCCTCTGAACATGATGGTTATTTTTACCTTATGTCCACCGGAGAGAAACTTCTCTACTTTGGCAGTCTTCGTGTCAAAGTCTCCTTGCCCTATTTTGGGCCGATATTTCATCTCCTTTAGAGAGATCGCACTCGCTTTTTTTCTCGATTCTTTAGCCCGTTGGGATGATTCATATTTGAACTTTCCGTAATCCATGATCCGACAGACTGGCGGATTCGCATCTGGGGCTACTTCCACCAAATCAAGATCAAGGTCTTGCGCAATATTCAATGCTTCTGGCAATGGTTTAATTCCGATTTGCTCCCCGTCTGGGGCGACTAACCGGACTTCCTTAACCCGAATTTCGTCATTAATCCGGGCATCGCCTTCATCTGGGCGTGCTATGGCCTTACTCGCTTAACCAAGGACATTCTCCTAGTCCGTTTGCGGCGCCTTCCATGAAACAGAAAAGACGGACACATTTGGTGCCCGCCTCGCATGAGAGATCACACAACAACTCGCGTTGTTAGTGTAACTATCAGGGACCGATACGCACCTTTCGGTGGAACGGTGGGGGCGGAACCCCGCTTGCATCTATTGTTCAGGCGTATGGTAGCAGGGTAAGGGCTGAATCTGACCGGAGACTGCTGTTTATGAACAATCAACATTTACGAAAGAGGCACCTGTGAGTAGCTTTTGGACACCCTCGGGAGAACACGAAGTTCCGAACGGAACCGACGAAAGCTCGTCAACCGCAACGTCGGATAATTTCACGGAAGAAGCTGAGATAGACCCAGCCGCAGCCGCTGCCATGGAACAGCAGCTTCGCGAAGCTCAGGAGCAGCTTCTCTCAGTGCCTGCTAGCCAAATTGTCGCTAACCACATCATCGGCCTGTTTGAGCTTGCCGCCATCCACTTAAGAGTCGACCCTCCCAATTTAGAAGAGGCGCGGCTGCCAATAGACGCTATGGGGATTCTGGTCGAACAATTAGGGGACCAATTGCCTGAGCACCAAACCCTCGCTGCGGCTTTACACCAGATTCGCCTCGCTTTTGTCGAAGTTCAGAACCAGACGGACGACTCCGAAGATTAAAGCCTTTGCACTAAGGAACAATCTTGGAGATTGGAAGCTCGATTACATCGGTTGCGCCGAGCTCCAAGAGCTGCGGAATCAAAACGTTAATGTCATTTTTATTGACCACCGTTTCGACCGCAAAGGCATTACCACCCCACAGCTCATTAACGGTCGGGGCTTTCATTGACGGCAATACGTTGATCACTCGATCTAGCTCGTTGGCACCAACGTTAAGTTTCATCAGAACGCGACCGCGCGCATCCAAAACACCGTCAAGGAGTGTCTTGATCTGCTCCATGGCTTTACGTTTCTCAGCATCTTCGTATGCCTCAGCATTTGCAAAAAGTTCTGTGTAGCTAGTCAGAATCTCATCAATGATCCTGAGTCCAGCAGCTCTTAATGCGCTTCCTGTTTCTGTGAGATCTACGACTGCATCAACGATTTCCGGAGCCTTCGCTTCCGTGGCCCCGTAGCTAAGTCGAATGTCAGCTTTAATTCCCGCGGCCGCAAAATGTCGAGCTGTTAGCTCCGGATATTCGCTAGATACCCGCACGCCCTGGGGCAGATCAGAAAGCTTTTCGTAATCACTGGTTTCCGGAACCGCAACGACTATTTTCACCGGTTTTGCTGTCGCTTTTGAGTATCTCAACTGCCCTAACGAAACAACTTCGCTCGAAGTTTCTTCAATCCAATCCCGACCGGCTATGCCTAGGTCAAAAAGTCCGTCTGCGACGTAACTGGGTATTTCCTGCGGTCGCAAAATTCTGACGTCTGCGATTCTCGGGTCATCAACGGTGGCACGGTAGTCAACTGCACTATTGCGTCGAACTGCGAGATCAGCATCTTCAAACAATTGAAAAGTTGCTTTTTCCAGCGACCCCTTAGGCAAAACGATTTTCAACACCTTCTTGAAGGTACCGGTCGAGAGACCAGATCCCGCAATCAATTAGTCTATTTGGTGATTTCGGTCCACCTAGAACGCCAAGCGGGTATCCGTTGCTATCAATCTATAGCTACGTCTTCTAGGCCATCGATTAGGTGGCCCATGCGAAGCTGCTTAGTTCTGAGATAGGCCATGTTCTCAGGGTTAGCGCCATCTAGCGTCGATACACGCTCAACTATCTCTAGACCGTAGCCCGAGAGCCCACCAATTTTTTTCGGGTTATTTGTTATCAGCCTCATTTTTGTCACGCCAAGCTCTACAAGAATTTGCGCTCCAATGCCATATTCTCGGCTATCGACAGGAAGGCCAAGTTCAAGATTCGCATCAACAGTGTCGCGTCCCTCATCTTGGAGCGAGTAGGCAGCGATTTTATGACCGATCCCGATACCTCTTCCTTCGTGGCCCCGGAGATAGACAAGAACACCGGCACCTTCCTTCGCTATCGCTTCCATAGCAGCATGGAGTTGGCTACCGCAATCACATCGTATCGAAGCGAGAATGTCACCTGTTAAGCACTCGCTATGGACCCGAACTAGGACTGGATCAGCTCCCATAATTTGACCATGAACAAGCGCAACGTGTTCTTGTCCATCAAAATCTCTGAAGACGTGGCTAGTGAAATCTCCATAAATAGTGGGCATCCGCGATTGCGCTACAGGGTCAACTAAACGCTCGTTGGCTCTCCGGTAGCGGATCAAATCAGCGATAGAGATGAGAAGAAGATCATGCTCCTCGCAGAAATCAATTAGTTCGGGAAGCCGGGACATCGTCCCATCATCATTTACGACTTCAGCTAAAACCCCTGCCGGTTCACAACCTGCAAGCCGCGCTAGATCAACGGCTGCCTCAGTGTGACCCGCTCGCTTGAGCACCCCACCTGGACGGTACCTAAGAGGCAGTACATGCCCCGGCCGCACAAAGTCGTGAGGTTCGCTTTCCTCCGAGGCCAAAAGATTCAGTGTAAGTGATCGGTCGCTGGCCGAAATACCTGTCGTAGTGCCTTCTGCAGCATCCACAGTGACTGTGTAGGCAGTTCGCATCGGTTCAGTGTTTACGGACACCATTAACGGAAGCGCCAAGCCATCGAGTCTTTCGCCGGTCATTGGGGCACAAAGAACACCTGACGTATATCGAACAAAAAACGCTATTTGTTCGGGAGTGGCATGCTCTGCGGCCATGATGAGGTCGCCCTCATTTTCGCGATCTTCGTCGTCGACGACCACCACAATCTCTCCGCGACCGATAGCAGCGATAGCGTCTTCGACCGCGGCTAACGGAGAGTCTGGATTTCCTGAAACTTGGTTCTTTGATTTTTTACCAGGCATTTTCGAACCTCTGAGAAGCGGTTGAGCGATCTACTCGTTGTGTGGCTTTAAAAGCCGTTCAACATATTTTGCGATGACATCTACTTCAATGTTTACGTTATCGCCCTCAGAGTAAGATCCGAGAGTCGTAACTAAGAGGGTATGTGGAATTAGAGCCACCGAAAACGCTCCTTCCTCGACGCCAAAGCACGTGAGACTAACTCCGTCGACAGTAATCGAACCTTTTTCTACCAAATACTGATCAAATTCGCGAGGGATCTGAACCCTGAAATCAGAACCTGGTGCCAGCACAGTGCCGACACAATCCACGTGTCCTTGAACCATATGGCCGCCTAGGCGGTCGGCATATCTGACTGCTCTTTCAAAGTTCACCGGATCACCGGATTGAAGTTTTCCGAGCGAGGTTCGATCTACGGTTTCCGATACGACGTCTGCCTCCCACCAATCCTCTCCCAGAGCAACAACGGTCAAACAGCAGCCATTTACCGAGATCGAATCGTCAATTTTGGTTCCTTCTATTACTTCTTTCGCAGCAAATCGGTAGCGAAGGCCTTCGCCGCTGACGAAGGATCCAAGCTCTTCGATTAGTCCGGTAAACATCAAACTCCTCTTTGGGGTCGCATATCTATGCGGAGATCTGGGCCTACCTGTCGCAGATTTTGAATACGTCCACGCCAGATATCAGCCATTGTCGCAGACCCTAGGCCTTGAAAGACGGGAGCACCATCATCACCACCCATCAACGCTGGCGCCAGGTAGAAAATGTATTCATCGACTAATCCGTTTTCGTGAAATGCTGCCGCAACTCTCGGGCCGCCTTCGACCAGAAGGTCGACTACGCCGCGACCTCCTAAATCACGGAGAATATTTTCTAAGTCCCCCGAAACCTCCCAACAAGGATGCACCAGGGACGCAGCTGAAGGAGCTTCACCCAACACGATTCTTTGGGGGTCACTCCCCGAAACCAAACGAGTAGTAAGCGAAGGGTTGTCGGCACGAATAGTCCCTGCACCTACCAACACTGCGTCGCACCTAGCGCGGAGGCCATGAACGTCTACTCGCGCCTCTTGGCTCGTAATCCACTGAGATGAGCCATCAGCGGCCGCCGTTCTCCCATCGATTGTCAAGGCCATCTTTAGGACAACCCAAGGCTTGCCCGTAACCCTCTGATGGAGATAAGGCTCAAGTTGAATTTTTACCTCTTCACTGCAGACGCCTTCTACAACTTCAATGCCCGCGTCGCTCAACATTTCTAAGCCTCTTCCGGAGACGTTAGGGTCAGGATCGCGGATGCCATACACCACCCTGCGGATTCCCGAATTAATTATGAGATCGGTGCAAGGAGGCGTCCTGCCGTAGTGACAACAAGGCTCCAAGGTCGAGTACAAGGTCGCGCCTTTAGCGTTGGGGCCAGCTGCTTCCAACGCAACACGCTCCGCGTGGGCCGAACCTGGTGCTTGGGTGGCGCCATCATAAACATTTCCATCATTGCCTAATACTGCGGCTCCCACCCATGGGTTGGGAGCCGTTGTGCCTCTGACACCATCCGCTGTAGCCACCGCCCGCCGCATAAGAGATTCGTCCGAAAACTGGGTACTCATTTCAGTGAAGCCGTTCGCCGTGCAGAAGACGCAGAGCGTGGGGCAGCACGTCGGCCACTGCGCCATAACACTCCACGCAGCCGGCAGTTGAGCCTGGAGTGTTAATAATTATCGCATTGCCTACAGTACCTGCGACAGCACGCGAAAGACGGCCCAATGGGTTCACGAGACGCATCGCCTCAGCAAGACCCGGAGCGCTTCTTTCAACTACTTGGAGAGTACCTTCGGGAGTTAAATCTCTAGCAGTAAAGCCTGTGCCTCCCGTAGTGACCACTAACCCGGAGAAATCTTGAACCAACTCTTCTAGAGCAGCCGCGACCGGCCCCACACCATCTGAAACGACCTTACGTTCAACGATTTTGTATCCGTCCGAAGTGAGAGCGGCAAACAGAGCCTCGCCACTTCGATCTTCCCGCACGCCTTCGACTACACCGTCGGAAACGGTCAAGATCTTAGCTAACAAGGCATCGCCGGCTTGGGTCTGTGTATCAGAGCTGCTATGAGACTCGGTGGGATGTTCAAATTGAGCCATAGTCGGAGGCTAGCGTCTGCGTCGGTTAAGCATTCAGCTAGCTCAGGGAACTAGCCTCTGGTCATGACCTATGCCAAGGATCGCATCTATCTGGATGCTGACAGCCACCTGATGGAATTACCTGATTTTCTTACGTCTCATGCAGACCCATCTGTTCGGGAGCGGCTACCCAGAATTAATTTTGAGTCAGGGGGAAGAAGCAGTGACTCTTTGGAAAACGCAGCAAAAACCGGCGCTCACTCTTCTGAGACCGTTGCTGAACTCGTGGCTTTAGGCGACGATTTAATCGCTGGTCCGAAGGGCTACTTGGCCCTCGGGGCTTTCAATAAAGAGGAGCGGCGAACCGCATTAGACCTACTTGGATTTGACCAACAGTTTGTTTTCTCGACCTTTAGCGCCCCAATCGCTTTTGATCCAAATTCCGACTTAGAGCTCCGTTACGGCGCCGCGCGAGCACACAACAGAGCAATGTCAGATTTTTGCTCAGCTGATAATCGGCTCGTTGGAGTTGCCCTGCTCCCCTTGGATGACCCTCAGGCCGCAATAGAAGAACTTGAATTGGCAATTTCTCTAGAGCTAAAAGCAGTTTGGGTTCCGCATCGTCCAGCAGGAGGCGGATCGCCTGGTCACGATTTACTTGACCCGATCTGGTCTCGCCTAGCTGAGGCCAACATACCGTTCCTCCTGCACGTTGGCGGGAACCCTCTTCAAATTGAACCTGACTGGATGAACACCGGCAGGCCCACCCCTAATGACTGGATAGGGGGAGGTGAGAACGTTCGGGGAAAGGACATGATCGCGCTGCACCATGCTGCTGAGAATTTTGTGGGTGCCTTAGTTCTAGATGGCGTTCTCCAGCGCCACCCGACACTACGCGGGGGCGTCATCGAATTAGGCGCTGGCTGGGTACCCTCGTTTCTCCGCCGCTTAGATCTCATTGCTCAGATCTGGAAACGTTCTGAACCAGATTTAGCGGCGCTTCAGACTCCGCCTTCAGAACTAATCTCGCGTCAGATGGCATTTACCCCGTATCCATTCGAAGACGTCGGATCCATGATTAAGGAATCTAACGCTGACCTTTATCTTTTCTCATCCGACTATCCCCACATTGAGGGCGGGAGAAACCCTTTAGGACGATTCGCATCGTCGCTTGAAGGCATGTCAGAAGCCGTTCTCAACAAGTTTTATTCAGAGAATATGAGCGAACTCTTAGGCTGCTAAAAGGTAAAGGTTTATCGAAGTTCAGGTAGCGGAATGACTACTGCTGCGAGGGCACGCATTTGAGGACTATCAGTTTCGATTTTGAGACATTGAGAGTCGTGCTCCATGTTTTGGCAGTTTGTGTCTGGGTCGGCGGCCAAGTTGTCCTGATTGGTGCAGTTCTTGCGCTTCGCAAAACACAACCCCAAACAATTGATGCCCTAGTGCGATATTTCGGCCGAGTCGTTTGGCCTTTTTTCGGACTAGCAATTTTTACGGGAGTATGGAGTATGACTTCACTTCCAAGCACGAGCGTCGCTTGGAACGCTCTGTTTGGCATAAAAATACTTTCAGTGACCCTGTCCGGCGTAACAGCGTGGCTGTGTCAGGCCGCCAGCAACTCCGTAGTCAAGGTCATCACCGGTGCACTCGCGCTCGTTTCCTCGATATCTGCGCTGATTATGGGTGTGACGCTTTCTGGATGATTCGCGTCATTCTTTTTTTGAAGGTCGCATCCCCGGCCACTTGGATCTAAGGTCGCGTCGTGACTTACACCTGTTTTGACGTCGAAATTAGCAATAGTGTTGCTCATCTAAGGATGATTAGACCGGACCGAGCGAACTCAATGATCCCTGAGTTCTGGACAGAATTACCATTGATCATTGAAGAGTTATCTCGTGGCGACGATGCACGGGTTGTTGTTTTGAGTGCCGAGGGCCGCCACTTTTGCTCAGGCATGGATCTCAGTGTCTTCGCTGGCAGCAACGACGTCGGGGCGCAGGAAAATGCCTCTCATATCAGCCGTCAACGGGCCAGTTTTCGGACCACCGCACTGGACCTACAGAAGTCTTTTAGCTGTCTAGAGGAAAGCCGCCTACCAGTATTGACAGCTATTCAAGGCGCCTGCATCGGTGGTGGTATCGACATGATCTCTGCGACTGATCTTCGCTACGCAACAGAAGACGCTTTCTTTTGTATCCACGAAATTAATATTGGAATGACTGCGGACGTGGGCACGCTCCAGAGAATGCCGAAACTAGTTCCGGAAGGAGTGGTTCGGGAACTTGCGTATACAGGACGAAACATGTCAGCCCTGGAGGCTAAAGAGCGCGGATTCGTCAATGAGGTGTACCCGGACCAAGATGCTATGACGGATGCTGTGATGAGCATTGCTTCAGAAATAGCTTCCAAAAGCCCGATGGCAATTTGGGGCACGAAGCAGACGCTTAATTACGGTCGGGATCACTCTGTTGCGGATGGTTTGGAGTATGTAGCAACTTGGAACGCGGCCATGTTCGACCCTGACGACATGGCGGAGGCCTTTTCTGCACATAGTGAAGATCGGCTCGCTCAATTCCCTGATCACCGGCCAGTTCGGCGAGGAATCTAGGAGTAGACGATGGATGACCTTTGGCGACTCGACGCCCACGAATTAGCTGCGGGCGTCCGGACCAAGTTGTATTCGGCGAGGGAAGTAGTTGAGTCTGTTTTAAACCGAATAGCCGAGAAGAACCCCGAGCTAAATGCAATAACCGTTGAGTTTCCAGACGAGGCGCTGGCTGCCGCAGAAGCCGCAGACGGTGCTGTGAGTGCTGGCCAAGCAATTGGGCCCTTGCATGGAGTACCGGTCACAATAAAAGAAAATATTGATGTAGCTGGACAGGCAACTCCCAACGGAGTTCCAGCGTTCGCCAATTTAATTGCGACTAGCGATTCGCCGTTAGTTCGTAATTTGCGTTCAGCGGGGGCAATTCTTATTGGACGCACAAATGTTCCCGAGTTTTCGATGAGGGCTACAACTGTTAACCCTCTGCGCGGACGCACCTTTAATCCGTGGGATGCCGAAGCTAGTCCGGGAGGTTCCTCTGGAGGGGGCGGAGCTGCAGCCGCAGCCGGCTTTGGACCGCTACATCACGGCAACGATATTGGTGGATCCTTGCGCTTTCCTGCACTGGCAAACGGAATCACGACCGTCAAGCCCACCAATAATAGAATCCCGGTATACAACTCGAGTGCTCCAGCTGAAAGAGGGCCCCTTTCACAGGTCATGTCGGTTCAAGGCATCATGTCTCGCGATGCTCGTGATCTAGCTTTAGCAACTGAAATCATGATCAGCCCCGATCCTCGCGATCCGTTAGCCCCTCCGATTCCTTGGCGAGGCCTTGATCTGGGTGCGCCAATCAAAGTGGCTGTAACTAAAGATTCCTGCGGTTACCCGATACACGAGGGCATCTTGGCGTTGATTGACCAAGCTTCAGACGCCCTAGAGGATGCGGGGTATCAAGTAGTAGAAGTCGAAACACCCTCAATCTCTGAAGCGTTTGATGCATGGTTCCGAACCCTGATGACCGAGATGAATGTTGGACTACTTCCGCTAATTCAGGATTACGGCAGCGATGAAATAAAAACTACCTTTGATTATTTCTTCGAAATGGGTGAGGTATTAGACCTAGACAATTTCGTTTCCGAGTTCGGCGATAGAACTCGGATGATGAGAGAGTGGAATCTTTTCCTAGCTGAGTACCCATTAGTCCTCACTCCCTTTTACATGAATAAACTTTATGACTGGGACTACGACCTCCAAAGCTTCGAGTCGTGCAAGGACTTTTTACAGGCATCGACATACTCGATGGCTATTAATTACTTGGGTCTACCCGCCGGCGTGGCAGCCACTGGGCTAGTTGGCGGTCGGCCATCTGCTATTCAACTAGTTGGTCAGCGCTACCGAGAAGACGTCATTTGCGACGCTTTGGAGGCAATCCAGGAGCGTACCGGCCGCCTCACCGACTTACTTTGGGCTCGCGACCAAGCGTGAATTGAGACTTCTGAGCACCGAACGACCCCCCAACAGCTAACGTTTTGTTATGGATTCTCTGCTTCTTGTTCCACTGGAGTGCGGGTGGCTTTCGACGTCAGCCTCGTCTGTAGTTGCCGGGTTAGATGGCAAAGTAGATCTGCCTATTCCTAGCTGGCTGGTAATACACCCTTCTGGCAGAACTCTTGTGTTTGACACTGGACTTCATCAGGAAGTCGTCAACGGCGTTGGGGCGCGTTATCCGCTCATGGCGCGGCAATTTGAGTCACGCTTCTCCTCCGACGATCAAGTTTCCGAACGTCTGCAAGGAGTGCAAATTGATCCTCTGGAAGTGGACCACATCGTATTTAGTCATCTCCATTTCGATCACTGCGGCGGCACGTCGCTAATTCCTAATGCGCAAATAATTGTTCAGAAAGCTGAGTGGGATTCAGCCCATCATCCGAAGCTCATCGAACATGAGGTCTATAACCCTGCTGACTTTGAGCTCGGACATGATGTCGCAAAGGTGCAAGGAAAGCACGATATTTTTGGTGATGGTTCTGTTGTTTGCATTCCCACTCCTGGGCACACAGCTGGCCATCAGTCCCTCAAAGTTAACTTGGCTAGCGGCCCGGTGGTTCTGACTGGTGATTGCGTCTACTGGGAGCAGGTCCTGGAGGGAATGCTTTTACCTCCCTTCGGCTTCGATCACGAGATGCAGTTGGAATCGATGCGACAGCTACGTGATTTGAGAGATGTTGAGGGCTGCAAGCTGCTCTACGGCCATGACGCTAACCAGTGGGCGGAACTGCGTCAGACTCCAGCGGGAATCAGTTGACCAAAACCGTTTCTCGCACTTCCGACCATCTTGAGGCAGTTATTGAGAAGTGAGCATGTCGGCACATTTTGTGACCTGAACTGAAAGCGGGGTGATCGAAATCTGGTGCCTGCCGCCACATTTGGAGTCTCTCCATAACTGCCGTGGAGCGAGTGTTGAGAACCGGCGCACTGGCTAAGACTTGATTAAGTTGCATCTCAAAGAAGGCATAATCGAGAACTCTTGCGGCAGCCTCTGTTGCATAGCCAGACCCCCAGTAACTTCGATTTAGACGCCACCCTATTTCGTAACTTGGTTCGGGTGAAACTTGCCAAGTCCGCACAGCTAGACCTGCGAAACCGATGAATGGACCGTGAGCCTGGGATACATTCCCCGACAACTCAATGGCCCATAGGCCGTAATCTCTGACTTCCAAACCGATCTGGATAGCTGTGCCAAAGATCTCACTTTGGTCATAGGACATCATGTCAGGCGCGTAACGCATTACCTCTGGGTCGGAATTCATTAGCGCTAATGGTTGAAGGTCTCGAGCGCTCCAATGACGCAAAAGAAGGCGCTTGCTGGCGAGCAGAGGCGCCGCCATGCGTTATCGGTCTAGTCGGTAAAAGCGTCGAGCGGCACCAGAAAAGAGCTCTGCTCGTTCGGATTTTGTCCAACCGGCCTCATCCGCAATCAGCTGGAACGCATTAAACAGCACCGTGTAAGAACATCCCTGCCTATCAACCGGAAAGTTGCTCTCAAACATGCAGCGGCTGGGACCGAACGTGTCCACGCAGTGCCGTATGTCATCACTCCAGAGGCTGGCCACATACTCCGAGGTCGGAGCTTCGGGAAGCCGGTTGAGGCCCATACCGTAAATACTCATCCCTATGCCCCCCACCTTGACCATAACATGATCGTGCTGGGCAAGATCTTCGAGGGCAGGCCGCAAAGTTTCTCGCACTTCGGCTTTGCTCCCTGCGTAGGGTCCGATACCTAAGGGTCCGCCGAGGTGGTCCAGAACAACTGGAGTGCTTGGAACATCATTAACTAACCGCACAAGCTCTTCTACTTGGGGATGAAACATCCACGCGTCAAAACTGAAACCCATTTCACCAAGTTTGACAAATCCTTCTCTGAAGCTCTTTTCGCCGAGCAACCCGGGTCGCGGTTTGGTATGAGACTCGCGAATATCTTCACTCGCGTCCCAGGCGGTTGCGTGACGGATCCCTTTAAATTTCCCTCTCCCGGCTGCGTCTTGCGCGGCAAGAACTTCTTCCACGGCGGAGCCTCGCGAGAGGTCTGCAAATCCGACTATTCCTGCTATTTCGGCCCCCCCGGAAGATTTTGAGAGCTCTGCCTGTTGAGCAACGAACTCAATTTCCCCTACCGGCCTTAGGTACTCGGGGCCATCGCTTCTGTACCCTGCCCCGCATTCGACGAACACCGTTTGTACGACATTGTGGCCTGATCCAGTGTCTTCGTGAAGCTCAGGGAGCAAGTAGGTTCCGGTTGGGAAGTCCCATAGATGGTGATGCGGATCAACTATTTCTTCGTCTGCATTTATTGCTTCTTCCATTGTGCCTGCCAACCAGTCCAATTTATTCATATGGTTCCCTCCCATGGAACGACACCGTTGTTACAGAAGCTAGTCAATCCTTACCAGGGTCGCCCCCAGGTATCCCAATCGAATGGTTCAATACCGTTTGGGGTTAGTCGCCAAATGGAGGCATCGGCGACACCATCGCTAATGTCAAGGAAACCTATAGTTCCCATTTGTACGGACAAGTTATGCGGAAATGTTGGGGAACCCGGGTTAACACATAGGACCCCATCAATTGTGGTTATGTGCTCAACATGGGTGTCTCCATACACGACCACATCTAACAATTGGCCTTCAAAGTGTCGCCCAAGCGCATCAATGACACCGTAGGAAGGCAATTCGGGTATCGGCATATGATGCGTTAACCCAACGGACAATCCCCCAAACTCATGAACCCAAGAGGACGCGAGCAGCGGATGATCGGGTTGAACCAACCGTCCAGACGAACCATCGTCACCATTTCCTCGGGCGGCCCACGTCGGCGCTATTTGATTGAGTCGGTCCACAACTGATATGTCGTAGATATCTCCGGCGTGCAAAATAGCTTCACAGCCTTCGAATGCCTCGTAAGCCTCCGGCCAAAGCTCAGGCCCTGCCTCGGGAATATGGGTGTCAGAAACTAGACCTATGCGCATCTCGACTCCCTACCCCTTTAGCCACTGGAATACGGCCATACCGTCCGTACCGTAATCTTGCGGAAGAACAATCACTCCCCTACCGTGCTGCCGCCAATAGTCGCCTGACACTGTTACTGACTCCATATCATCATGATGTTCCGAGAAATGCTCTGCGACGGCGACTGTTTCCTCCTGCGTCACAGTGCAGACGCTGTAAGTCAGAACGCCGCCTGTTCGGAGTAGTCGGTGTGCTTCGCTTAGTAAAGCTTTTTGGACATTTCCTAATCGCGAAACAGCGCCACCGTCGATTTGCCAGCGAGCATCGCTCCGCCTCCCTAGTGCGCCAAGACCACTGCAGGGGGCATCAACTAACACTCCATCCACGGAGCCGGAGCGGAAAGGGGACCTTCTTCCATCGCTAATGATCACGTTTGTTGAAGGTGAATATCGATCAATAGTCGACTTGAGCGTCAAAGCACGAGAGGGATTAATTTCATTGGCGCACACTGTGGTCCACTTAGAACCGGATGCAGTTGTCTTACCGCCAGGCGCTGCACACAGGTCCACTAACACACCGCCACTGAAGCGAGAGTCATTGACGGCGTCTGCAACCCATCGAGAAGCTCGGCCTTGAATATATCCGTCGGTTCTAGGAGCAGGACGCTCAGGCGTATTCATGGCAATAAGCGCAGAGGAGCCTTCTCTACCCCACGTTTTTTGGAACAGGTCCCATATCCAGTTGGGGTAACTCAGTTCGGTAGCTTCGTCTGGCCAGTCAGGCTTTTCTTCTACCACTCTCCTTAATACTGCGTTGACCAAACTCTTCGATCGTCTAGGAGCAGCCTCGACGGTGTCATTCACTACGGCATGCGCTGGGGTGCCGAGAAAAGTTGCCTGATAGGCACCTATCCGAAGTGCCGCCCGGACGTCGGAATCGAGCTTTCGTCTGAGGTGCGGCTGAAGCACATGATCGACGGCTCGGCGCATTCTTGTTGCTCCCTGAACCAACTCTGTAACAAACGCTCGATCCCTCTCACTTAGACTGCTGCCGGTTGTAGTTAGGTGACTCGCCAAAAGCGGATTAACTCTCAGCTCGTCGCCTGCTTCTGCCAATATCTCGATTGCAAGCTTCCTGCTCGTCATAGTCTTCACAAGCCGAGCCGAGGGTGACTTCCGAGTCGAGCGCCGTTGATCCAATCCCGCGCGGCTAGGCGATTCTTCCCTTCGGGTTGAACCACGAGCAGTTGGAGAAGATCGCTTCCAGTAGCAACTAGGTCGTCCTCAAGCGCCCCTGGCGAACCTTCCCCCGAAACCACCCGAGCACTGTGGACTTTAAGAACCGAAGAATCGTTGGTAGTCCAAGCTCCCCCCACTCGAATGAAGCGATTGAGCTGTACTGCTGGAAGTCGCCAATCTAATTTGAGGTCGGATCGCGTAATCTTCTTAGCAAGACTTGGTGTCCCGAGTTGCGGCGAGGGGTCCGCTAAGCCTCGGCGCAGCGAGGAGACAAGTTCGTTTGCGCCTATTTCAGCTAATTCTTTAGTGAGTTCAGATGCGGTCACGTCGTCGCCAATTGCAGCTTCGTGGCTGCTGTATATAGGGCCCGTGTCAAGATCGACATCAAGTCTCATTATGCAAACACCCGTCGTTTCGTCTCCTGCGAGGATCGCGCGCTCTACGGGTGCAGCACCTCTCCATTTTGGCAGTAAAGAAAAATGAACATTGATCATTGGTAATTTGCTGAGAATTTCCTCACTAATCAGTTGGCCAAAAGCAACAACTACACCGCAGTCCGCTCCAACTTCCAACGCTTCGGCTGCATTTTCCGAGACTTGAAGCCCCAGTTCAGATGCAGCTTGCTTTATCGCTGTAGCCGTCGGTGCTGCTCTTCGGCTTCTACGCCGATCTGGCATAGTGACCACAAGAGGGATTTCAAATCCTGCTTCAACAAGTTTTCGTAAGCTCGGCACTGCGGCTTCGGGAGTTCCCAGGAAGACAATAGATTTGGGGTGTTCTGGTGGCTCGGGCAGCTCGCTTTTCACGGGAGCGAGAGACCGTTTAAAGGGTCAGTTGCCGGGAGGCTCTGGTTTTGGGTTTCTCGCCAAAGCCTCATAGCCGCTTTACGTTCATCGCGTTCTAAATGGTCGACCAGAAGCACACCATCGAGATGATCTAGTTCATGCTGAAACAAGCGTGCTAGAAGCTCATCCGCTTCTAACGACACCTCGTTGCCATCAAGGTCTCTGCCAACGAGGTGGACTTCTTTGGGTCGCACTATTTCAAAAGAAAGACCGGGCACCGAGAGGCATCCCTCCACGAAGGACCACTCGTCACGTGACTCGATAATCTCCGGGTTGACTAATACCTGGGGCCCCTCTCCGATGTCGTAGACAAAAAGTCGTTTCTGTATTCCCACTTGAGGCGCCGCTAACCCGATGCCTTCAGCTTCATACATTGCTGGCGTCATATCCTCAACAATTTGGACAATACGTCCATCAATATTGTCTACTTCCCTAGCTCTTTGACGGAGCACAGGATCGCCCATCACGCGTATTCGATAACTCATGATTCCCCTAGGCTACCGGCTTAGACGATCAGGCTCTCAACGGATTGATTTCAATCCGCAATCTACCATTTGGTCGTTTTACCGCTTTCAGATGTTCCACCAAGAGTTCTCTACTAGCGCTTCGTATTCTCCAACGCCCTTCATAGGGGCCCATAATTTCTAGGCCATCAGCTACGACAATTTTTTGCACAAATTCTTCGGCTGCAGAACCTGAGACGATGGCCCAATTCATCTCTGGTGGCTGACGCAATTGGCGCCGAATATCGAGTTCTGTGCGTGCCAAGGAGCCAGGATCGCCGTTTACCGCTGCCCGTAAAACCGGGTGGTCGGGAACTCGCGTCTGAACAATTACTCGCCCTGAATTAGCTCGGCCACCCACAATTCGAGAGGCTCTAACTAACAAGGCCATGGCTTCCTCTGCGGCTCTGTATCTGGGAGCTAGTAGTTCTTGATCGAAGTCGAGAAACGCTACGGCGTCAGCAGCAGAAATTCGATGCAGAACTGCTTCAGTGCCAACTGTTAAATCGGTATCCACAGAATCTATTTCATCATCCGCCGTAATTTCTGTGACTGGTCGACGAGTAAGGAGCTCAAGTTCTTCGGCTACGCCGGATACTCCTAGTTTTGCCCTTCTGAATCTTCGTGAGGAACAGGCATCGCAGACAGCAGGTCGTCGTTCTCCATCCAGTGCGCTTACTAGCTCATCACCCTCCAGCCCAAGAGCTTTACCGCTTGTTTCCGAGCGAGCGAGGGTTCCGCATTGCTCGCAGTAGGCAAGCCTGGCCCGACCTTTTCTATTCAAAACACATACAACTCGAGACTCTCTCCTTAGCACCCGAGCAAGCTCTTCAGAGCACCAAGATCCAGCTGATGGCGGCCTATCCCGAAGATCTATCAAGTCAAAGATCGCCCATCCATCGCGCTCGCGACGGCGATCCTCAGTCAACAAAGGAGCGCCACATGTCAGGGCCTCCAAAGACGGACTAGGTGAAGTAATGACCCATGGAGCCTTATCGCGTCTCGCTCGCTCCAAAGCGACATCTCGGGCATTCCACGTCGGTGCGGATTCTTGTTGATAGGACTCTTCGTGTTCATCAAGGACTAGTACTGCATCTAATTTGGGGATTGGCGCCCACGCCGCCGATCGGGTTCCAATTGTTATGGAACCCGCAGCTGACTGTGGCCAGTCGCGGGGATGTAAGGCCACGTCGAAACCGGCTCGTTTCATGGCCACGTAAAGGTGCTGAGCCCTAGCTAGCGTCGGGGCAAGGATCAGCGCCTTTCCGCGCGAAGCCGCTGCCACCGCGAAAGAGAAGTCATCAATAGATGGCGCTACTCGAACCACTGCGCCGTTTCTTCTAAATGACTCTTCGGCGAGAGTCTGTGTGACGACTTTGTGTTTATCGCTTGCCGATGTTTTGGGCAACGCGGGAACAATTCGTGTGTGTGTCGCTGTGCGCAAAAAATGCGCTCGTGTTCCTAACCACCGATCGCTCGCCCATTGCGCTAGCGACACTAAAGACGCTGGGGGGCCAACTCCACTAACCTTTTTTATTTCGCTGAGAGTAATTCCTTTAGGTTCTTCCACATCAAGCTCAGTGATCCAACCTCGTATCCTTCGGCCTCTCAAATCGACACGCACTATCGTCCCGATTGAAATTTCTCGACAAGGTGAAGCTTCTGCGACTTCTTCCGTCAACCGATAATCAAACTCCTTATCCAGAGCCGGTTGATCGGGAAGAACACGAACTACTCGAGACACAATGTCATTCTGCTTTAGGGGAGAGACTCCGGTTCCGCTTTGGCTCGATTTAAATATCTAAAGCGGAGCGAAGATCATCTATTCGATCAGTCCGTTCCCAAGTAAACATATCTCCGTCTGCGTCTCGGCCAAAATGGCCATAAGCCGCAGTGGGTTGAAAGATGGGTCGCCGAAGATCTAGGTCCCTGAGGATTGCTGCAGGGCGTAGGTCGAAAACTTCGTTGACCGCCGAGGCAATTCGATCTGGATCGACATGTTCAGAGCCGAACGTTTCAACTAGAACTGAAACCGGGCGGGCGACACCTATGGCGTATGCCACCTGCACCTCACAACGATCTGCCGCTCCTGCTGCCACAAGATTTTTTGCTACCCACCGTGTTGCGTATGCCGCGGATCTGTCTACCTTTGATGGGTCTTTTCCTGAAAACGCGCCTCCCCCATGTCGCGCGTATCCGCCATAAGTATCAACGATGATTTTACGACCTGTTAATCCACAGTCACCCACAGGTCCACCAACCACAAAGTTACCGGTCGGGTTTACAAACACTTCATAATCGTCGTCAGCAAATTCCGCAGGGACCGCTGGTCGGATCACATGATCGATTAGGTCCGGTCGGATCATACCGTCTCTATCGATTCCGGGATTGTGCTGGGTTGAAACAAGAACTGTTTTTAACTTCACTGGCCGGCCGTCTTCATATTCAAACGAAACCTGTGTCTTACCATCGGGTCTCAGATACGGGACTTGACCCGATTTGCGTGCCTCGGTTAGTTGCTCCGCCATTCTGTGAGCTACATGTATTGGCAATGGCATTAGAGCTTCTGTTTCGCGACACGCGTAACCAAACATCATGCCCTGGTCACCTGCGCCTTGCCGGTCCAGAGCATCCTCTTCGCCCGCTTTGCCGCTTCTAACTTCTTCGGAGTCATTTACACCCTGAGCGATATCTGGTGACTGCTCATCGAGAGTCACCATCACTCCACATGTGCTCCCATTAAAATCTAGAGAATCTCTGTCGTAGCCGATTTCATTTATTGTTTCTCGGACGACTGAAGGGATATCCACGAATCCACTCGTGGTAATTTCACCAGCGACAACGACAAGTCCTGTAGTCACCATAGTTTCGCAAGCAACTCTGCTGGCAGGGTCTTGATCCAGCATCGCATCGAGAATGGCGTCGGAAATCTGATCAGCCATTTTGTCGGGATGACCTTCAGTCACCGACTCCGAGGTGAAAGTCCATCGACTCATGCCATTTCTCCTGATACTCGGTAGGCCCAGCCTTGACTGAACCAAGAAACATCTAGCAAGACGCTTAGCTTAGTTGCCTAGCAAGCCAAGCACCTTATTAAGCAATTCGTCAGCAATTTGACGCTTTGTTCTTAACGGTATGTGAGTTGCGCATCCGTTTGTTTCTAGGATCGTAACTTCATTCGTTTCGTGAGCAAAACCGACCTCCGGCGCAGATACATCGTTAGCCACAATGAGGTCTATATTCTTGCGCTCAAGCTTCTGCTTGGCGTTTGCCAGGAGGTCATCTGTTTCAGCGGCAAATCCCACGATGATTTGCCCGGGCTGCTTCCTTGCTCCAAGATCAGCCAAGATATCGACGGTCTGTTCAAGAACTACTTCCGGAGGGCCTCCATCTTTTTTAATTTTTGAGTCAGCTATTCCTTTGGGGCGAAAATCGGCAACCGCAGCCGCCATGACGATTACATCAGCATCATTTCGTTGAGTGACCGCTTGGTGCATCTCGGTAGCCGATTCCACTTTCACGACTTCAACGCCATGAGGATTCGGGAGGTCCACAGTGGATATCAAAACGACATTCGCACCACGAGCCGCCGCAGCAGCAGCGACTGCATAACCCTGCTTACCCGTTGAGCGATTACCTACGTAGCGAACCGGATCGATAGCTTCTCGTGTCCCACCGGCAGTAACCAGAACTTTTTTCTCGCGGAAGTCGCCGAATGACAGAACTTCCTTTATCGATTCGAAAATTCTCTGCGGTTCGGCCAATCTGCCTGATCCAGAATCACCACCGGCAAGACGCCCTTCTTCCGCTGGCACTACAAGAACACCCCTGGAACGTAAGGTGTCAAGATTGTCTTGAACAGCAGGATGCTCCCACATTTCGGTGTGCATTGCGGGACATAGAATCACCGGCGCTCGGGTTGCTATAAGCACCGCTGTCAAAAGGTCGTCAGAAATACCGTTTGCGTAGCTGCCAATGCACCTTGCGGTCGCCGGCGCGATGACCACTAAATCTGCCGTTTGTCCCAAAGTGGTGTGTGGGATTGGGTCGGGATCGTCAAATATCGAAGTTCGGACCGGTTCGGAGGCAAGGGCATCAAAGGTCGCGCGACCCACAAACTTTTGGGCACTCTCTGTCATCACCGGCACCACGTGTGCACCCGCATCAACCAACAGTCGACATAGAAGCACAGCTTTGTATGCAGCGATACCCCCTGTCACGCCGAGAACAATCCGACGACCGGCAAGCATTGGGTGTTACTTACTCTTCGTCCGGCACGGCCTCAAGCGCGGCCGCGGCAGCTGCCGCATCTGCTTCTGCTTGAGCAAGTGCTTCCGCCTCTTCGCGGGCACGCTCTTCCGGATCGAATCGTTCGTAGCCGATCTTGTCTGCTTGAATTTCTTCGAAGGCCATGGACAGCGATTTGCGCGCGGTGCTGGTCACTTGTGGAGGCACTTCACTTCCTCCACCCTCGCCTAAACCGAGATCGTATGAGATCAATTGGCGCGACCTTTTGGCCGCCAAACTGACAAGAGTGAACTTAGAGTCCACTTTTTCCAACAACGCCTCAAGACCTGGACTGATCATTGTGTCTTGGTCATCGGCCATGGTGAATACCTCATCCTGCGTAAATCAATTTATTTGCTGAACATATTCTATCAGCGGCCCGGAAAAGTAGAGCGAGCCCGCGGATCTATCGGCTATTTCGCCGATCGAGTCTCACGAGCGACATGAATAATCGACTCAACTTCTGATATCGCTTCTTCTAGGCCACCATTTAAGACGACTGCATCAGCTAAGCCTCTCGCTAACTCTTCTTCGCGATTTGAGGCTTCTAGCCGTCGTTCTATGTCTCCCTCATCGTCACCCCGTGACTTCATGCGGCGTCGTTGCTCTTCTCTGTCGGGTGGCAAAAGGAGAACGATTACGGCTTTCGAATCTCGCTGTCGAACCGCTTGCGCGCCTTGAACATCAATTTCTAAGAGCAAGTCTTTACCTGCTGGCACCGCAGGAGTCGGGGTTCCATAGAGGTGATCTAAAAATTCAGCCCATTCATAAAAGCCATCATCTTCGACACGCTCACGAAATTCAGCCTCGGTTACATAAACGTACGCATTCGGCGGTTCGCCGGAACGCCGAGCACGCGTCGTCCAGGATCGGCTGAGGTGGAGGGTGCTATCTCGTTCAACAAGCCCGGCAACGAGCGTGCCCTTGCCTACTCCGCCTGCTCCGCACACTACAAAAACAATGGGTTCCGAAGCCTCAGGCATGAGTTTCTTTCTCCACTACTTATTGGCTCATTTCATCTGGCAAAGAAGGCAAGGAGTTTCGTTCGTTGCTTTTCTCCAAGACCTTTTAATCGGCGACTTTCAGCTATTCCTATTTCCCGCATCAGGCGTCGCGCTTTGACTTTCCCTATTTTAGGCATGGACTCCAGTGCAGCAAGCGTCTTCATCTTTCCAACTAATTCGTTTACATCGGCCAATGTAAGAAGTTCGCCAAAAGTAACAGAGCCATCTCGGAGCGAGTCTTTTGTTTCCGCCCGAACCCTCCGGGCATCTGCGGCGCGTAATAGCGCCGCTTCCCGTTGTTTCTGCGAGAGGTTAGGGGGATTTGACATAGCGTGGAAGCTACCTGTCTAGTACAACCACACGATAAAGGCTAGAGCGCATCACTCACTTCAAGAGCAATGGCGTCGGCGGCTTGCTCAAGGTCGGCAGAAGCGGTGACCGCTCGACCAATAACCAAGAGACCTGCACCTTCTTGAATGGCGGTGCTCGGAGTAGCAGGTCGACCTTGATCGTTATTGCTGACTCCTTCAGGCCGTATACCGGGGACCACCGAAAGAAGTTCCGGAGCCTGCTCCGTCACAATCAATAGATCACTAGCGGCACAGACAATTCCACCACAATCAGCTGCTACTACGTTGGAAATCCTTTCTTGCAACTTCTCTGGAGTGGCACTCTTTTCCGACGTAAGAACAGAGACCCCCAGAACCATGGGCGGAGTCAAACCGGCTGCTGTGGCGCCTTCGTTGAGTCCATCTACCGCTGCTTTGAGCATGTCTATCCCTCCGGAGGAGTGAACAGTCACATAGGAAACACCAAGGCTCCCTAGCACCCGCGCTGTCTTACCAACCGTATTAGGGATGTCGTGCAGCTTAAGGTCAAGAAAGACTTGATAGCCCTGATCAATGAAGGTTCCGACTGCCTCCGGCCCCGATGCTGCAAATAGCTCTAACCCAACTTTGGCAACTGAGAACCATGGAAAGAGGCGGCGACCTAGCCGGCCGGCTTCGACTAAATCGTCGACATCAAGAGCTAACGCCATCCGCGATCGGGTCTCTTCATTAACTTCATTGAGAGTCATGGGCCGCCCCAGTCAAGTGTCTTACAGAAGCTATCTTTCGTTTTCGGCACCATCGCTCCAGGTCAAGCAGTATCTTTTGAGAAGCTCGAGGGTCAGCGAAATGAGCTGAACCAACCTGAACCGCTGAGGCTCCTGCGGCTAGAAACTCCACTACATGTGATCCTTTCGTTATCCCCCCTACCCCAACAATTGGTATTGGGCCGAGGGCTGCGTAGATGTCATACACCGATCGCAAAGCAATCGGCCTAATACTTGGACCCGAAAGACCTCCACCTTTATTACCAAGGATCGGGCGTCGAGTTTCGGGGTCAATCACTAGCCCCATAACGGTGTTAGTTAAAGTAAGCGACTCCGCCCCTGCCGCCATCGCTGCCGCTGCAACAGGCACGAGGTCGGTTACGTTCGGACTTAATTTGACCCAGAGCGGCATGTTCGCGCACAGCGCTGCTTCAACGACAGCGGCACAAGTGTCAGGGTGGTGGGCAAACATCTCACCACTAGATTCCAAATTTGGACAGCTGACATTTACTTCAACAGCGCTTATCCCAGGAGTGCCCGCGAGACGTTCAGCGACTTCGCCATACTCTTGGATGGTCCGCCCCCAGATACTGACAACAACTTTTGCGCCAGTATTCAGCAACGAAGGCAACCCCGCCTCCAACCATTTTTCGACACCAGGATTTTGCAAACCGACCGCATTGATCATTCCTGACTCCGTACCGTGTAACCGTGGGGCAGGGTTACCTAACCAAGGGTCGAGCGACAAGGATTTGACGACTACGGCGCCCAATTTAGAAAGGTCCATGTACGCGCTCAACTCATCTGATTGTCCGGCCGTTCCGGAAGCTGTCATTATCGGGTTGTCCAGTGTTACCGAGCCGACCCGAACCGAATGATCGGACATCAGACCGATTCCTCAAACCCAAGAAATTCTTGCAATGGCCTAACGGTAAGAGGGTTAGACATCCAATCTCTGAGCCCTAAAGCAGCCGCGCGTGCCGCCGCAACAGTCGTCAAACAGGGAATTTTGTGTGCGGTTGACGCAAACCGGATTCTGCGACCATCGCTACGCGGACCTCTGCCTCTTGGCGTATTCACGACTAACTTCACTTGACCGGCACCTATCAATTCGACCGCGTCAACGCCTGCGCTGATTTCACGGCCCTCCTCGCTGAGTTTCGCGACGACAGTTTCGACAGCTACTCCTCGTGCCTGCAGAAAATCGGCGGTGCCTTCTGTTGCAGCTATTTGGAACCCCAAATCGACGAACCCTCGGGCGGCTTCGAGGCCTTGTTCTTTGTCTCGATCTGCCAGCGAGAAAAAAATTGTGCCCCCGAGCGGCAAGGCTTCTCCGGCCGCAATTTGACTTTTCGCAAATGCTAAGCCGAATGTTCGATCAATACCCATCACCTCTCCGGTTGACCTCATCTCTGGCCCTAGCACGGTGTCTACGTCCGGAAAGCGCTGAAATGGCAGCACCGCTTCTTTGACCGCGACATGGCCTTCTCTGATCGCTTCAGGCAAGGCTCCATGCGTTCTTAACTCCGCGAGAGTTTCGCCCGCCATGACTCTGGCGGCCACTTTTGCCAGCTGAACACCTGTTGCCTTAGCAACAAATGGCACAGTTCGAGAGGCGCGAGGGTTCGCTTCAATCACAAAAACTTGGCCTTGTTTAACCGCAAATTGAACATTTAGGAGGCCGATTACATTAAGTCGCTCAGCGAGACGCTGCGTGTAGTCAATAATGACTTCTTGGGTGTCGTGCATCAGGTTTGGAGGAGGTATGGCGCACGCGCTGTCACCTGAGTGAACTCCCGCTTCCTCGACATGTTCAAGGATTCCTCCAAGCAGAAACTCTCCGGTTTTATCTCTAATAGAGTCGACATCGACTTCGATCGCATCTTCTAAGAATCGATCAACCAGAACTGGACGATCAGCCGAGAGACCTCCTTCTCGCCCAAGACCCCCGAATAAAGCAAGTTCCGCCATTGCCGCTTCGAGCTCGTCAAAATCGTAAACAATTGTCATTGCGCGACCCCCAAGCACATAGCTCGGTCGCACTAACGCGGGGAACCCAATTCGTTCACATATTGCTTTAGCTTCATCAATCGTGACTGCAGTGCCACCGGGAGGTTGTGGAATCTCCAATTGGGCGCATAGCGAATTCCAACGTTCTCGGTCTTCTGCAAGGTCAATTGAGTCGGGTGAAGTTCCGCAAACTAACTGAGGTGGTAGCGCCGATGCCAACTTGAGAGGCGTTTGGCCGCCGAGGCTCACGATGATCCCTTCGGGCTGTTCCGCCTCAATAACATTGAGTACGTCTTCTAAAGTCAATGGCTCAAAATAGAGCCGGTCGGATGTGTCATAGTCGGTCGAGACAGTTTCGGGGTTGCAATTGACCATGATCGTCTCATAACCGGCTTCCTCGAGAGCGAAGCTGGCGTGCACACAGCAGTAATCGAACTCGATTCCTTGACCAATGCGGTTGGGTCCCGAGCCCAAGATCATCATTCGAGGTTTTGTCCCCGCTCGAATTTCATCTTCGTCCTCATAAGTCGAGTAGTGGTAAGGAGTCACAGCGTCAAACTCAGCAGCGCAGGTGTCAACCGTCTTAAAAGTCGCTCGGATTCCTTGACTTAATCGCGCAACGCGAACATCACTCTCGCTGCAGTCGGTCAAATAAGCTATCTGCGCGTCAGAAAAGCCGAGCTGCTTTACTCGCTTCCATTGCCTCGCGCTAAGAGCGGAAGGTGCCTTGCCTTCCAATGCAATGCGTTCCTCAATGATGATCATCATCTGATCGAGGAACCATGGGTCGATTTCGCAAGCAGAGCGAATCGCTTGCAGACCAGTCTCCCGCCTCATCAATTCGGCTATTTGAAACAACCGTTCGGGAGTCGGTATCGCAATTTGCTCAAGTAAGTCGTCCGTGGTTTCTTGGCGGTATTGCAGCTCCCCTGTGTCAGCATTTAGACCGAACCTTCCCTGTTCCAGCGATCTGATTCCCTTTTGTAGACTTTCAGGAAAAGTTCGACCAATCGCCATAGCCTCCCCCACCGACTGCATCTGCGGCCCAAGAACTCCGGAAGCCCCCGGAAGCTTCTCAAAAGCCCATCGGGGAATTTTAGTCACGACATAGTCAATCGTTGGCTCAAAGCTGGCCGGCGTTTTTTCCGTAATGTCGTTGATGATTTCATCCAACCGATAGCCGACCGCTAAACGAGCAGCGATCTTGGCTATTGGGAAACCGGTTGCCTTTGAAGCCAAAGCCGAACTGCGACTTACTCGTGGGTTCATTTCTATAACGATTTGCCGACCGGTTTCTGGGTGCACAGCGAATTGAACATTCGACCCGCCCGTTTCGACTCCGACTCTTCGAATGCAAGCAAAAGCTGCATTTCGCATTTTTTGGTATTCAACATCAGAAAGCGTTTGAGCTGGCGCGACAGTTATCGAGTCGCCTGTATGAACCCCCATTGCATCAACGTTCTCAATTGAACATATAACAACGCAGTTATCGGCGTGATCGCGCATCACCTCGAGCTCGTACTCTTTCCAACCCTTTATAGACTCCTCTATCAGAATCTCCGAAATAGGACTTGCATCTAAGCCCAATGCAGCTACGCGATGGTACTCCTCAGGCGTGTGCGCAAAGGCTGTCCCTTTACCGCCCAAGATGTATGCGGGGCGAATGATTACCGGTAGGCCAATCTCCTCGATGACTGCCATAGCTTCGTCCAAGTCATGCGCAATGCCTGACCGAGCGCACTCCAAACCAATTTCTTCCATCGCCTTTCGGAAGAGGTCTCGGTCTTCTGCAGTGGCAATAGCCTCACCACTGGCGCCTATCATTTCGACGCCGTACTCCTCTAAGACGCCTGACTCAACTAGTTCTGTCGCCAAATTAAGTGCTGTCTGTCCTCCAAGAGTGGGGAGAATGGCGTCTGGTTTTTCTCTGGCGATGATTGCAGTTAGTGCGTCTAAGCCGAGAGGTTCTATGTATGTAGCGTCGGCAAATTCGGGATCCGTCATTATTGTCGCCGGGTTTGAGTTGGCGAGGATGATGCGATAGCCCTCATCTCTCAGCACTCTGCAGGCCTGCGTGCCCGAATAATCGAATTCACAAGCCTGGCCGATCACGATCGGACCAGATCCGATAATTAAAATGCTGTCTAAATCTTCTCTCTTTGGCATCAGCTTGACGCTCCCTCGAAAGCGCTCATTAGGTCGGCAAACTCTCGAAATAAATATCGAGAATCGTGGGGACCCGGGCTGGCTTCGGGGTGGTATTGCACGCTGAAAGCCGGGATGTCGTTGCATTGCAAACCCGATAGCGAGCCGTCGTTTAGACAAATATGGGTTTCAGTGACGTTTGGCACGGATCCAGATTCGATTGCGAAATTGTGATTTTGGCTAGTGATCTCTATTGAACCTTTACCCATATTTTTCACAGGTATGTTGCCGCCATGGTGACCAAACTTCATCTTGTATGAAGTGCCCCCAAGGGCTAGAGATAAAATTTGGTGTCCGAGACAAATGCCAAATATCGGAACCCGCCCAAGCAGTTGTCTGAGAGCATCGATTACGGGCCCCGCCATCATGGGGTCCCCAGGGCCGTTGGAAAGAAAGACGCCATCAGGCTCCAGGGAGAGAACCTCAGCACTAGAGGTGTGTGCCGGTACAACTACGACTGTTGCTATTTCCGCTAGCTGCTCAACGATGGATTTCTTGATACCCAGGTCATATGCGACAACTAAGCGCTGGCCTTCGCCAAGTGTGTAACGCTCCTTAGTCGTAACATGGCTAACTAGATCGATACCTGAAGTTCCTGGTTCAGATTGAGCTGCAGCGCTCAGTTGTTCTATTGAGACAGCGCCAAATGCGCCCGGCATCGCACCGTTGTCACGGACATGTCTAGTCAACCGCCTCGTATCTAGTCCTGCAATTCCAGGAATTTTCTCCGAGCGCAAAAAGCTATCCAGGTCGTCTTCGCTCCTCCAATTTGATCGCCGTCGCGAGAGTTCCCTTACAATCACTCCCCTGCAGAATGCTTTCGGAGCCTCTGAGTCAGCCGTCGTCACACCGTAATTACCGATATGCGGGTAGGTGAAGTTGATGATCTGACCCGCGTATGAGGGGTCTGTTATGACCTCTTGGTAGCCACTGAGGACCGTGTTGAACACGACTTCACCGGCAGCAATGGGGACCTCTGGTCCTATTAGTTCGCCTTCGAAAATAGCACCATCGGCCAAAACGAGGGCTCCTTCGCGAATCTCGGTCACTTATTCACCTCCGTAAGCATCCTCGCTCCTCTGATTTGGTTGCGCTTCTCTATAATTCCAGTCACTCGATCTCAATTCCTGAGCCCAAGAGCCTAAATAACACGGCCATTCTCAGGGCTACTCCATTCATGACTTGCTTACTAACTAATACGTTGGGTCGGCCGTCCAAGACCGAATCAGCAATTTCAATCCCGCGATTCACAGGACCCGGATGGGTAATGACAACATCATCTTTTAGTGTTGCCGCGCGTGCTTCGGTGATTCCGTATTGCTTTACGTAGTCGGTAACGGGGAGAGCGGAGGAATCGTCCATTCGCTCTGTCTGGATCCGAAGCAAACCAACTACATCAAATTTAGGTAACACTTCGTCTAGATTTTCCGCTACTTCTACAGGCCATTGATCAACGTCGGAAGGTTGGAGACCGTGCGGTGCGACGACGGTAACTGTCGCACCCAGTTTGGTGTACACGTCGACATCGCTTCTAGCAACCCGACTATGTCTCACATCGCCGATAATCCCTATGTGTACTCCAGCAAGGGATGCTTCAGGTCCTGCCGAACCATTGAAGTGTTGACACAAGGTGTAAGCGTCAAGCAATCCTTGAGTGGGGTGGGCATTTAGTCCATCACCGGCATTTATAACCGAAATGCGTTCGCCCACTTCGTGAGCAATTTCGCTTGGTAGCCCACCAGCGCCGTGTCGTATTACGAGCGCGTCTACTCCTAGTGCCCCAATGGTTTCGACCGTGTCTCGAAGCGTCTCACCTTTTGATAGCGAAGAAGCGTGGGTCGGAAAATCTAAAACGTCTGCTGATAGTCGCTTGGCTGCGAGGTCGAAAGACATTCGAGTTCTGGTGGAATCCTCGAAAAAGACCATCGCAACTGTGCGCCCGCGCAAAGCTGGGACCTTGGGTATAGGTCGTTGACATACTTCGGCGAAGCGGTCCGTTAGATGCAGAAGCTCCTGTATGCCTTGCTCTCCTATGTCTTTCAAATCCACAAGATGTTTCATTTGCGCATTTCCCCCAACAGGACACCCTCAGCATTAACGTCGACAACTTCGTCTCGACGGGTTGGGAGATTTTTGCCGACAAAATCTGGACGGATAGGCAGTTCGCGGTGTCCTCGGTCAATAACTACTGCAAGTTGGACTGCTCTTGGTCTTCCGAAATCAGTTAAAGCGTCTAATGCTGCGCGGATAGTTCGGCCTGTAAACAAAACGTCGTCGACTAGGACAACGATTTTGCCGCCTAAGTCTGTCTGGATATCGGTCTCAGCCTCAGGCATAACAGGCCTGAGACCTATGTCGTCACGGTAAAGCGCTACATCAAGAGTGCCTAATGGGACATCGACACCCTCTATCTCAAACAAAATTCGGGCAATCAACTGAGAGATTTCAACCCCACCTGTCTGCAACGCCACCAAGACCACATCTTCTAAACCTTGGTTGCGTTCGATGATTTCATGTCCGATCCGAGTGAGTGCCCGCTGCACTTGCGCGGCATCCATGACTGTGGTTCGGGCAACAAAAACGCCCCCGTAGGGGGGCGTCATCCGGCGCTCACGGTCGGCCAATCTTTTTCCTTCCTGTCCGTTTGGGCCTCACAGGACCCGCTTCACGGTCAGAGGTGCATCCTAGTACATGAGGTTCCTCATTGGTGGATCACCTGATATCTAGGTGCGCAGTCATTTGAGTTCTCGTGCTACCGAGCCAAGGACGCCGTTGATAAACCGTCCGCTTTCGTCGGTAGCCCCAAAACGATTTCCTAATTCGACGGCTTCATTGATTACGACTGCAATTGGCGCCCGCTGCGACGTGAGTTCGAACACCCCAAGCCTCAAAATCCATAGATCCAAGATTCCCAGTCGATCCAACGACCATCCTTCATTTAAGTAAGCGTCAATTTCAGCGTCAATCGCCTCGACATCTTCGGAGACTCCCTTCACTAACTCCCCGACTGCCGCGCTTAAGGCGACCACCTGACTTTTTAGAATTTCTTCAGCAAGTACACCCTTTACTTCTGCCTCATAGAGAATTTCAACTGCGCGTTCTCGTTCCTCTCGTTTTTGATCGGCGGGTTTTGGGGCGAATGGGTCGTCGGTCACCCGTTCGCTCGTTCTATATATTCGCTACTCCGCGTGTCGATTTTGAGCCTTTCGCCGATCTCAATGAAGAGGGGCACTTGGACGACTACTCCGGTTTCCATGGTGGCCGACTTCCTTGCTCCCGACACTCGGTCGCCTTGAATGCCAGGTTCCGTCTCCGTCACTGTTAGAACGACTGAAGCTGGCAGATCCGTTCCTACAATCTCGCTCCCATACATCTGAAGCACGACAGCATTACCCTCTACGAGGAACTCCGGGGCTGTCCCAAGCGAATCTTTCGGGACCTGCATCTGCTCGTAAGTTTCGTTGTCCATGAAAACCATTTCGTCACCAGCTGCGTAGAGGTATTGCATGTCCCGCTTATCAATGACCGCCCGTTCCATTTTCTCACCGGCCCTGAATGTTCTCTCGATGACAGCTCCGGTCCTCAGATTACGAAGCGTCGTTCGCACAAACGCTCCGCCTTTGCCCGGCTTAACGTGTTGAAACTCAGAGATTTGAAATAAACCATCATCCAAATCAATGTTCATTCCATTCTTAAAATCTGACGTAGAGATCGCCATCGATTTTCCTTTGCTTAGACCTAGCACTAAGAAATTTAGTTAAACAACTGACACTTTGGGGAATTTGGTGAGACGCCTACAGCCTGTTTGTGTGATTAGCACAGTGTCCTCAACTCTTACGCCGCCTACACCAGGAAGGTACACGCCTGGCTCGCACGTCACTACCTGGTTGGCTCCAAGCGTGTCTTGACTTCGAGAGTTAATCCAAGGCGCTTCGTGAATCTCTAATCCAACCCCGTGACCAGTCCCGTGTAAAAAGTGTTGCGAAAGGTTTTCCCTCCCAAGATGGGCCCGGCATTCGTAGTCCACCGTTGATGCAGCAACTCCGGGCTTGATCGCTTCGCAGCCCAGCGCTTGCGCTTCGGTTACTAGGTCCATGATTCTTAGTAATTCATCGCTGCCGTCACTGACGAGGAAGCTGCGTGTCATGTCTGAGTGATAACCGTCTACAACTGCACCAAAATCCAAAACCACTGGGTCACCAGATGTGATTACACGGTTCGAAGGTCGAGCATGGGGCAAGGCAGCGTTCGGTCCACTCGCGCATATAGTTTCAAAGGAAAGCGATGCAGCCCCCAACTCCAGCATCTTGTAGTCAAGCAGGCGAGCGAACTCGACTTCAGTGGGTTCAGCAGCAAGCTCAGCTAAAACTTGAGTTAGAGCCGAATCAGCGATTTCTGCAGCAGCTTCAATGCGCGCAATTTCGGAGTCATCTTTTATCTTTCGCAAATCACTCATTAGATTGGGTGCGGGCATTAGAGCTAGTTCAAACTCCGCCTTTAAGCGTTGCGCTTCGCCCCAGGTTATACGTTGCGGATCAAGGGCCAAGTTGGCAACACCTCCCAATTCAGACTTCATGAACTTCAAGTGTTCCAGCGGTGACTCGACGCGGACTGCGATGTCTATCCCGGCTAGCTCATGGGTCGCTTGATCCGTGTAACGACTGTCTGTCATCAAGTGCGTGCCATTCGGCGAAACCAGAATTTGTCCCGAAGAGCCTGTGAAACCGCTGATCCAGCGAATACTTACCTCGTCGGAGATATAAAAGCTGTCGATAGATTCATTCGCCATCGCGTCAGATAAGTCTCTGAGACGTTGGGAGCGATCAATAGACGGAAGGTCAGCCATTCTTCTCTTGGTAAGCGTCTATCGCTGTATCTATAGCTTCTGGGTAGCCGGCGGCGCCTTTCCCGACTATCGAGGCGATAGCTAAAGGTTCAACGACTGAAATATGCCGCCACGGTTCACGTTCTTTGGGGTTAGACAGGTGTAATTCGATTATGGGGCCGTCATAAGTTGCAAGAGCATCATGAAGCGACCAGGAATAGTGAGTCAGCGCACCCGGGTTAATAACGATTGCCACAACACGTTTGCGGGCGGAATGGACCGCGTCGATCAAAGCGCCTTCATGATTGCTTTGCATGTGTTCAAGATCAAAGCCTCTGGATTGCGCCCGTTCCCTTGCAGACGACACATGATCTAGGAGGCTCTCATGTCCGTAGATTTCCGGCTCGCGCTCGCCTAACAAATTTAGGTTCGGCCCTGACAGAAGAAGAATTACTGGACGGCTCACACCAATAGGTTGCCAGAGATCACGCCGGATTAGTCCCTACATTCTCTCTAATATTTTTCTTAATAGGTTTTCAGGTATGCCTTCTACGACTTCTAGACCTTCGGGCCCGTCTAGTACGAAGGTGAATCCATTTTTTGCTTTCTTATCCCGACCAAATAATTTCACGATTCTGTCTGGGTTCGATCCAGCAGGTAGACCACGGGGTAAACCATAGGCGTGCAGGACGCGGCGATGCTCTTCCAACGACGCGTCACTGATACGTCCCATCTCGTGGGCAAGCATGGCTGCGTATTCAATACCAATGGCGACAGCCTCGCCGTGACGGAGGTCAAAGCTTCCTTCAATTTCTAAAGCGTGCGCCAAGGTATGTCCGTAGTTCAGCAAGGCCCTACCACCTCCTTCTCGTTCATCGGACGCAACTACCTCTGCTTTAATTCGAACACATGCGGCTACCCGCTCGTCGAGGGGAAGAGAGTCCAGTTGCCCTCCGCCTAAAAAATGATACTTAGCAAGTTCACCCATACCGGAACGCATCTCTCGCTCTGGCAAAGACGCCAACAATTCTGTGTCACAGATAACACCGCATGGCTGCCAAAAGGCGCCCACGAGGTTTTTCCCTTCCGAGAGATTGACCCCGGTCTTACCTCCAATTGCTGCGTCGATCTGGCCGAGGAGTGTCGTAGGGACGTGCAGCACCCTGATTCCGCGATGGTAAACGGCGGCAGCGAAGCCCGCTACGTCCGTAACCACACCGCCACCTATCCCCACAATAAGGTCACTTCGTGTGAGGCCCCCTTGCGCAAACGCTGAACATAGGCTCTCAATCACCGACAGCTGCTTGGCCTCTTCACCGTTAGGCAAATAGTGCGTAGAGGTAGGCAAATGGATCTCGGTGGAGATTCCAATATTTTCTTGCGTAACGAACGCGACTCGCCGCACGTCATCAGGCACTAGCGAGGACAGTTCACCGAGCGCAGCAGGGCCCACGAGAACTGGGTAACTACGTTCGCCAAGAGGTACCTCGATTTGAATCACATAAGGAAGAGTATCGACTCTTCAGGGTGACGCAGACGCAAATATTGCGCTACGTGACCGACTGTGGGACACCCGACGCCCAGCGGCGCAGCCAGACCGAGATTTGTTGGCGCTTTTATTCCAAGTTGAGACCAACCGCCTCCGCCATCGACTTAATTGGAGGCTCTAGGCCGGTCCAAAGTCGAAATTGTTCACCCGCTTGGTGAAGCAACATGCCCAGCCCGTTCATATTCGGAAGCCCTCTATCTTCAGCTGCACGTAAAAGCGCTGTTTGCTTGGGGCTGTAAATGAGGTCCGCTATCGCATGATTATCAGCAAGGTGATCTAAATCCATCGGGAGCGGATCGTCGTCATTCATGCCCAAAGATGTTGCGTTTACGATGAGATCGGCGTGCTCAATATCGTCAGCCTCCGCAACCGAACTTTGCGACCCAGCGATATCTACTAGCTCGCGGGCGGGTTTAGGGCTGCGGTTAACAACTCCCACATGAGCACCATTGTCTACCAACGCTAAAGCAACCGCACGAGCCGCCCCGCCGGCCCCCAAGATGATGACTCGGAGGTCATTGGGGTCAAGGGACATATCCGAGCGCAGCGCTTGTACAAATCCGAGCCCATCGGTGTTTTCTCCGATTAGCCGGTCTCCCTCGCGACGGACGCAGTTGACTACCCCAAGGCGCGAGGCGCTCGTAGATAGTTGATCTACAGCAGATGCCGCTTCGGCTTTGTGCGGCATGGTTACCGACAACCCTTCGAACCCCTGTTGCCTCATTTGAGAAACGGCCATCCCGCCCTGCCCCTTGGGCACTTGACATGCGACGTACATCCAATCCAAACCCAGAGCGGTGAACGCGGCGTTATGCAATGCGGGACTCATTGAGTGAGTGATAGGGTCGCCGATCACTGCCGCCAATCGCGTCGATTCTGTCGGCACAGATTCGGGACGTCTCAACACAGGCCACGCTCCTGACACTTAGCTTTGTCTCTTTGGAATTCCTCATCGCTAACTGAGAAATTGTGTCGACCCTCCGAGTCAGCGAGAACGTAATACATCCATTGACCAGAAATTGGGGCCATTGCTGCCTCTAAGGACGCCATTCCTGGAGATCCTATTGGAGTAGGGGGAAGCCCCTTCGAAAGCCTGGTGTTGTATGGCGAGTCTATTTGAAGGTCAGCAAAAGTTATGTTGCTGTCTCCTGTCAGATAGATAGTTGTTGCATCGATTCCTAGGTACCAATCTGCCGCTAACCGATTGTGTATAACTCGCGAAATCTTCGCCCGCTCACTTTCCAAACGGGCTTCGCGTTCGATCAAGCTGGCGAGAACCACCGTCTCGTATGGTGTTAAACCCACGGTTTGCGGCGAAGCTGCGTAACCAAGGGTCGTGAGAATTTGATCAAACCTATTAATCATCTGTGCCAATAAGTCTTCCGGAGTTGAGTCAGGGCCCAAGAAGTATGTGTCTGGAAAGAGAAGTCCTTCATAAGGTTCCAGAGCGCCGGGGGGCATAGCAGAAGGTGACGGCGCATACTTGGAGACGACATGCTGTATTCGCATTTCGTTTTCGAAGTCAGACCCACTGAACGGCATATCTGGCGTTTCGTCGATTTGTTGCAAAATCTGGCGTACCGTAAGACCTTCGGGGATTGTTATCCGAATGCGCACTAATTCTTCTATGAAGCTAGGTCCCTCTTCTAAAATTCTGAGCGCGTCCCAAACGGCTGAATTTGTGTGGAAGGTATAGTCCCCAGCTTGAAACAGTGGTGCGCCTTTGAGGCGCACATACCATTCATAAGCTCTTGCATCGGGAATCACACCGCTTTCTTCAAGGATCTGCGATATACCACCTGTACTGACTCCTGGCGGCAAAGTGACGTTGATTGCAGAACCTGGCTCGCCCGGCGGGTCAATCTTCTCTCTACCCCATTGGACAGCTTGCATCGTTGTCCAGGCCGCGATGAGTAGCAAAAGCAGAAGGAAGAGCAGCGAAAGGCTGGTCCCTTGACCCTTGCGAATAAATATTGTCTCGTAGTCCACCCCCTCGCGCTTAGCGGGCTTTGATCGTTCGGGGCGGTGAACACGCGGAGGGGGTGGGCGATAACCCCTAAAATTGGGCTTCATTGACCATCAATCCACGCTTGAAGCAGGATTGCGGCAGCCACCTTGTCGATTATTTGACGTCGCTGCTGGGTGTCGAGCCCTTGCTCTTTTAGAATTCGTTCCGCTTCGACCGTCGTCAGTCGCTCGTCTTGCAGCTGCACGGGCACCTGCGTCGCCTCGGCAATTAACCCAGCTTCAATTCTTGCACTTTTTGCCGCCGGTCCTTCCGTGCCGTCCAACGAGAGAGGAAGTCCAATTACGACCAGTTCCGCTTCCACCTCTTCGACGATAGCTCTGATTTTCGCGTGGTCGTGTTCACGACTTCCCGACCGTATGAGAACTTCGTAGGGAGTTGCCAAGGTTGCGTCACTGTCAGAGATTGCTACGCCAATGCGCTTTTCTCCAAGATCGACCCCAACAGCTCTCATAGGAGCAGTCAGCTTTTTCCGATGCCTGCTGCACGTCTAGCACTTGAGAGGGCTTCATCTATACCGTCAACATTTTTTCCTCCAGCCACAATCAATGGTGGGTTTCCTTTCTTGCCAAAACCACCTTGAATGAGCTGTGCTGCCTCATCGATGAGGTCAGCGGCAAGTAATTCGCCGTCGGGTTCTACGGCGGCAACGAGTGCTACTCCGCCGCCTTCCGGTGCTCCAGCAAGCACAACCGCTTTCACGTTAGGTCGGTCCCGTATAGCAGCGGCCAAATCGCGAAGATCATCGCGCTCAAGGTCATCTATACGCTCTACCACGATGCCGTTATCGGCAGAGTCCGCGATTTCACTGGCCCGAGCTCCTGCACTGACTTGCCTGAGCCCTTTGATTTGAGCGCGCAATTCCTTAATCTCTCCGAGCCTGCGTTGTAGTGCCTCCACTATTTCATCGCTCGAAGCATTGAGTAGCGACCCTATGTCGGTAATCAGAACTTCACGCTGTTGCAATCGCTCAACGGTCGCAAACCCTGTGATGGCTTCCACTCGTCGAATATTTGATCCGATACTGCTCTCGGAAACGATCTTCAGGTGTCCAATGTCCCCTAACGCTGCTACGTGCGTTCCGCCGCACAACTCTAAGGAATGCTTTCCTGCCTCTAAGACGCGAACGGTATCGCCATACTTATCGCCAAAGAAAGCTATCGCCCCTGCTTTCTCCGCAAGCTCCATCGTGGTCTCATAGTGATTGCAGCTTTCGTTAGTGAGTAATTCTCTGTTAACAAGATCCTCAATCTCAACGAGTTGCTCCGGAGTTACCGCTTCAAAATGATTGAAATCAAACCTCAAGCGGTCTGCCTCTACCAGAGAACCTGCCTGCTTAACGTGGTCGCCTAGGACTTGTCGAAGAGCCCAGTGGAGAATGTGGGTTCCTGTGTGATTCCGTTTAATTGCTGAACGGCGAGTTTCGTCGATCTGAGCAAACACATGGTCACCTTCGGCGAACGATCCGTTAATAATTCTGCCAACGTGACGGTGGAGTCCGGGCAAAGCGAAAGAACAATCTTCAATTTCGATCAGGCCGCCGTCGCTGTTGATGTTTCCCGTGTCACCTACCTGACCGCCACTCTCTGCGTAGAACGGAGTTTTGTCTAAAAAGACTTCAACGCGGCTCTCGTCGAGTTCAATTACCGCAAGCACTTGGGCATCATCGACACGGCCGTGGTCACGATCGAAGTGAGTCGTTCCAAATTTTTCGAGAATCTCTCTGTAGGTATCGTTAGCAACCGTGGGACCGTCGGAGCGCGCAGCTCTCGCTCTCGTACGTTGCTCCTCCATTGACTTTTCGAATCCGTCAACGTCTAGGGTCAAGTTTCGTTCGCTAAGAATTTCTTCTGTCACTTCAACTGGGAAGCCAAAGGTGTCATGGAGTTGAAACGCTACGTCGCCAGGTAAAGCTTCACCATTGCGCAGATCAGCCACCGCTTCATCCAATATTTGGGAACCGGTTGCCAAAGTTCTCCTGAACTGCTCTTCTTCGCGACCAACTACCTCCTTAACCAATTCCAGGTTTTTGGGCAAGTCCGAATAGTGACCGCCCATCACTTCGGAGACAACTTCGACCAGATGTGGCGTAACGACATCTTCAACCCCTAAAGACCAAGCGTGTCGCACCGCCCGACGAATAATGCGTCGGAGGACGTAGCCGCGATCCTCGTTAGAAGGGAAAACGCCGTCGCTAATCAACAGAGCTGTAGCGCGCGAATGGTCTGCAAGAATTCTCATCGAAATATCGACAGCGGGATCTTCACCGTATTTGCGGTCCGTGATTCGCTCCGCCTCAGAGAGTAGCGGCGCGAAAAGATCTATGTCCCAAGCTGAGGGAACACCTTGCAGCACCGCGAGGAGGCGTTCAAGGCCAGCTCCTGTGTCGATACCAGTCTGTGGTAGAGGGTTCAGATCTCCGGAGCCATCGTTGGAGAACTGCATGAAGACTAAGTTCCAGACTTCAATGAACCGGTCTTCTGATCCTTCCGCAGGCCCTCCATCTTCACCAAACTCAGGACCCAGATCATAGAATATTTCGCTGCAAGGCCCACACGGCCCCGTGTCTCCAGCGGCCCACCAATTGTCTTTATCAAGCCGCTGCACTCGTTCTTGTGGAATTCCTACTGATGAGGTCCAAATCTCCTCTGCTTCATCGTCACTAACGTGAACAGTGACCCAAAGACGACTGGCGTCAAGTTTGAGAACCTCAGTTACGAACTCCCAAGCCCAAGGAATAGCTTCCTTCTTGAAATAGTCACCAAAACTAAAGTTCCCCATCATCTCGAAGAATGTGAAATGGCGATTAGTTCGACCTATGTCATCAAGGTCGTTGTGCTTGCCTCCAGCTCGGACACACTTTTGGATTGTGCACATGCGGGTTGCGGGCGGCTGTTCCTCACCTAGGAAGTAAGGCATGAACGGCACCATGCCTGCGACCGTAAACAACAACGATGGTTCGTGGGGAATAAGGCTCGCCGAGTTACGCACTTGGTGGCCTCGCTCACTCCAGAATGTTGAGAAAGCTTCTCGCAACTCGTCTGCTTGCATAGATCAGATAGTATCTAGGCGGCGGTGAAGGCACTCAGTGCTTTTAGGAACGATCGTAAACCTTCATGTGCTCTTTCCTGAGTTCCGTCTCGGTGTCACGCATCTGTCGTCGCCCATCGGACCACGCGCTACGGATATCACGGGTTACTCTGCGAGCTGCTCCGGCTACCGTCGCAGTGCCTCGAATTGGGGCATACCTCTCGTAAAGGTAACGGAATTGCCTTCGAACCCACAGCGACCCTCCCGCTCCAAAGATTCCACCGAGCAGCAACCATCTAAGTCTCTTAAACACCCTTACAGCCTGCCATGATCTTGACTCCAATGGAGCAAGTCGACTCCGTATTTTATTCCGATCTGATTCGCTTGAATGCAGAACTAACGCCAGCCAACATTGCTTTTATCTTTATGCGCGGCAACGAACCAACTTCAAGAGCCTTTCGGGAGACGCTCTGAACGTTGCGTGATAGGGCCTCTGCTGATCTTACAAGGCCTTTCAGTCGCTCTAGTTCTATATCGGCGTTGTCAAGCGTGACGCGAAGATCGTCAACGGTCGGAAGGGCGTGTTCTGCTAGGCGATCCGCAGCTGACCTCAGGTCTCGCAGTACTCCAATTAGTTGCAGTAGAAGGAACAGCAGAATCGCCATCGTCACGATTACGCAAACAGTAACTACAACGGCTACGAGTTCCCAAACGGTCATCCTTGTTGACCTCCCGGGTGCCAAGGTTTGTCGGCGACAGCGGCAGATTTCAGCTGGCTCTCCATACCAAGGCTGTCACTTTCCTGAGGCACGTAATAGCGCGTGCCCAGCAGTTCGTCAGGTAGGTATTGCTGGTCCACCAACCCCTCTGGGTAGTCGTGCGGATAGGCGTAGCCCGAACCATGCCCTAGCGATTGCGCACCCTTAAAATGTCGGTCCCTTAGGTGAATAGGCACTCGCCTACCTTTCCCATTTCGAGCGTCCTCGAGTGCATCAGAGATGGCCGTCAACGTGGAGTTCGATTTCGGGGCACGGGACAGGTGAATAACGGCTTGAGCAAGGTTAAGTTGGGCTTCGGGCAGTCCAACAAACTCGACGGCTCTTGCTGCTGCGTCGGCTATCAGCAAAGAAGTGGGATCAGCCATACCAATATCTTCCGATGCCAATATGACTAATCGCCTTGCTATGAATCGCGCATCTTCGCCTGCTTCGAGCATCCTCGCTAACCAGTAGATACCTGCATCAGCGTCGGAGCCTCTGACACTTTTGATAAACGCTGAAATAACGTCATAGTGTTCGTCTTCGCCGTACCTATGGGCTCGAGCATCGAGAGCATGCTCAGCATGTTGAATCTCGACAGATGAGCCATCACCTCCCGATAGAACTATTGCGACTTCCAAGGCAGTTAGTGCACGCCGGGCGTCACCGTCTGCCCGATTAGCAAGGTGCTCAAGAGCTTCGCTCGTAATTGTTGCTCCTTCATGGCGAGCACCAACTTCTAAAAGGTTTTGAATCGACGAATCGCTTAGCTCCTCTAAGCGGAAAAGGTTGGAGCGTGAGAGGAGAGGAGCATTTACTTCAAAGTAAGGATTTTCAGTCGTAGCTCCGACTAGTACTAGCAATCCATCTTCCACCGACGGCAAAAGAGCATCTTGCTGCGCCTTGTTGAATCGATGCACTTCGTCCAAAAATAATATGGTTCCGACATTTCTTTCCCCGAGGCGACGACGAGCGTTGTCAATAATCGAGCGAACGTCTTTTACCGTGGCGGAAACGGCGGAGAGGGGTTCAAATTCCTTGTCCGTGTGATTAGCGATTACCCGCGCAAGGGTCGTCTTGCCACACCCTGGGGGGCCCCAAAGAATGATGGAGGTGAGACGGTCTGCTTCAATCAACGTACGCAGAGGCGCTCCGGGACCGAGAAGCTTCTCTTGACCAACAAGATCATCTAGTTTCCTGGGCCGGAGCCGCGCAGCCAACGGCGCTTTACGAAGCAGTGCCTCATCTGCTGCGGATTCGAAAAGATCACTCACCGCATCGAAACTAGTTCGCCGCAGAGGAAAGCGGTGTCAAAGGGTTTCCGGAATCACTTTTAAGCCAAGCTCTTCAAGCTGAGCTTCGTCAATGGAAGTGGGCGCTTCCGTTAGCGGGTCAGTGCCAGATTGACTCTTGGGAAAAGCTATGACTTCTCGGATATTTTCTTCCCCTACTAGCAATGCGGCTAAACGGTCTATTCCGAATGCGAAGCCTGCATGTGGAGGCGCTCCGTAGCGGAAAGCGTCCATGAGAAATCCGAACTTGACTTGGGACTCCTCTTCGCCGATACCTAGCAAATTAAAGATTTGTTGTTGGATCTCTCTTTGATGAATTCGGACACTTCCCGACCCTAACTCCCAACCATTCAGCACCAAGTCGTACGCTTGGGACCTCACTTTCAATAGATCTTGAGCATCTGAGCTTGCTGAAAGCATCGCGAGATCATCTTCGTGAGGCATGGTGAAGGGATGGTGAGCAGGGGTTGGGTTTCCTTGATCATCAACCTCTTCGAAAAGGGGGAAATCAACTACCCAAACAAAGTGGAAACCGCCTTCGTTTACAGGCGGGCGTCCCAGTTCGAGTCTCAGCAATCCAAGAACGTGCACGGCGCGCTTCCAGTCGTCCGCTACCAAGAAACATATGTCGCCTTCCTCGGCCTCGAGCTCACTCAGCATATGAGCGATCTCGCTCTCGCTCATGAACTTGGCAACGGGTGAAGTGACTTCGCCCGCTTCGCCAACTTTGACCCAAACCAGCCCCTTTGCTCCCCAGCTTTTGGCTTTATCGGTTAACTGATCGAGCTGGTTTCTTCCTAAGTCGCTTCCACCTTCGACTTTGAGACCCTTAATGCAGGGCGCATTAAATGCGTTGAAGTCCGTTTCACTGAAAATTGCAGTCAGGTCTACCAACTCGAGTCCAAATCGAATGTCCGGCTTGTCGGAGCCGTATTTGTTCATGGCTTCCAACCAGGAGATTTCTGGAATTGGCCCTGGGCGCTCTCCGGTAATCGTTTCTGCAGCTTCACTCACTGCCTGGGAAATGACTTCCCTTACTGTTTCGCCGTCGGCGAAACTCATTTCCATATCTAGTTGAGAGAACTCGAATTGCCTATCTGCTCGAAGGTCCTCATCTCTCATACACCGAGCTATTTGGTAGTACCGATCAATCCCTCCAACCATGCATAATTGTTTAAATAGTTGAGGGCTTTGAGGTAAAGCGTAAAAATTTCCTGGACTTAATCGACTTGGTACAACAAAATCTCGAGCGCCTTCTGGGGTCGAAGCAATCAACATCGGGGTTTCAACTTCGACGAACTCTTGAGCATCCATCGCTCGTCGAATAGAAGCGTTAATGGCAGATCGACTTCGGAGATTTCGCTGCATTCGACTGTTGCGCAGGTCAAGATAGCGGTGCCGAATGCGGATTGTCTCGTCTACTTCGACACGACCATCGATTTGAAAAGGTGGAGGCTCTGCTCGCGAGATGATCTCGACGCTCGCGTCACCGATTTCGATGGAACCTGTAGGGAGTTCGGAGTTGATCGTTTCAGCTGGGCGCGCCCTGATGGTTCCAGTGACTGATAGCACGTACTCGTTCCGAATGTCGTGGGCGTGGTCAACAACGCATTGAATGATTCCCGTGCGGTCCCTTAAATCTACGAAGGCTAGATGTTCGCCATGTTCGCGTCTTTTGGACACCCACCCACAGACGGTAACCGTTCTGCCAATGTCTGCATCGGCGAGTCGGCCGCAATAATCGGTTCTTGTTGTCATGAGCTTCTCCAGAGCCGTAGCTCGTATTTAAGATTCGAGTCCGAGAATGAGTCGAACTTCGTTGACGACGTCGCTGCGTGGTATCGATATTTGGTCGGCTTCGTCATCTCGCAACTTTCTTAAGGTGACCATTGATTCGCTCAGCTCCTGCTCCCCGACTATTAACGCAATAGCTGCACCAGATCTATCCGCACTTCGCATTTGACTCCGCATCGATCGCTGATCAAAGGATCGATCAGCTGCGACACCCGCTTCACGAAGCGAATTAGTCAGATCCCGGGCCGATGAGCCATCGGTAACGTCGATCACCCAAACCTCCGTTGTGGTCGGAGGGCTGGGAAAGGAACCTTCGGCGTCACATGCAAGTAAGAGGCGTTCAATACCTAGAGCAAATCCAATACCTGGAGTCGCTGGACCTCCCAGCTGTTCGACAAGGCCGTTGTAGCGCCCTCCTCCACATACGGTATTTTGAGCATTCTCAAGGGCCAAGCTTTGAAACTCAAAGGTTGTGTGCGTGTAGTAGTCAAGACCACGTACTAATTTGGGCTCCAAAACGAACGGGATGTTTAGAGCTTTAAGACCACCTGCTACCCGATCAAAGTGTCGCTCAGCGTCGGTGCTCAAATATTCCGTGATTCGGGGAGCTTCAGAGACCACTGCTTGAGTCGCTTCTCTCTTTGAGTCGAGAGCACGAAGTGGGTGGGTTTTTGCCTTTTCGCGATCGGCCGGGTCTATTTCCTCCAAACGGTTCAGCAGAAACTCACCCAGAGATTCTTGGTAGCGGCTTTTAGTCTCAGAATCACCCATCGAGTTCAACAAAAGCTGTGTTTCTCTCAGTCCTGCGCCTTGGAGCACGTTCCAAGCCAGAGCAATCACTTCTACATCGATATCAGGATCATCGGAACCAATAGCTTCGACGCCATATTGGTGGAATTGCCTAAAGCGCCCAGCCTGCGGCGCCTCATAACGAAAATAGGGTCCGGTGTAATAGACCTTCCATGGCGTTAAGGGGCGGTGCTGAACAAAGGCTCTGCAGATAGCTGCCGTACCCTCAGGTCTAAGAGCCATGGCTCGGTCGCCGCGATCTAGAAATTCGTACATTTCTTTTCCGACTACGTCAGTTCCTTCACCTATGCGGGAGAAGACCCCGACATCTTCGAAAATGGGGGTGTCTATCAAAGAGAATCCGAAACGCTCCGCTATTCGTCCAAGCTGTCTCGTTGCCTCATTCCATCGCGCAGATTCTCCAGGAAGCAGGTCCTTGGTACCGATGGGAGTTTGGAAGGTATTTGCCTTCTTTGACATGAATCATCCGTGGGCGCGATTCGGGGATTGGGTTAGCTGCCCAGTGTCCCACCATCGTAGATGTTTCTGAGGCAAAGTCCCCTGCACTTTTTGATCTAGGGGAACGGATTTTTATGAAGGAGGCCTGACGCTATTTGGCATCACTCGGTGAGCGTCGAACACTCCTGGCACCTCTCGCACCGCCCCTAAAAGCTGTTCTAAAAGGGTTGGGTCTCCTACTTCAATATCGAATTGCAAAATGGACACTTGGTCATCACCGGTGAATGTTTGCGCACTTGAGATACTCAGATGATGGTCCGAAATTATCTCGACGACATTCACTAAGAGACGGTCACGGTCAAGAGCACGAACCTCAATACTGGTTCGAAATTGACCGGAAAAGGCAGCATCCCAGTCAACCTCGACTTGCCGTGCCCCAGAGTAGTCGGCAAGTTCTGAAGCGTTGGCGCAATCATCGCGGTGCACAGAGATCCCGCGGCCTTTTGTAACGAATCCAAGAATCTCATCGCCGGGCACAGGATTACAACAACCAGCTAGTCGCACCAACGAGTCTTCGAATCCCTCAACATGCACGCCACTGGTACGACGTCGACGCGAGCCACGATGCTGTGCAGGTTTTGCAGGCAGCCTTTGCGAGCTGTCTTCCCCCCGTAAATTGGCGACGAGACGTTTCGCAACTGAGGCCGCTTTGAGGTCTTCTTTTCCGACTGCTTCATAAAGGTCTGCTAATTCACCGCGATTGAATTGTTCAGCCACGTAGCGAAGTTCGTCACTCTCGATTAGCAGCTGAGCCCGGAGACCTTGGTCGCGAAGCGCTTCAATTATGTCTTCGCGACCCTGCTCAAATAACTCTTCACGATCGGACTTAGCGAACCACTGCTTGATACCATTTCTCGCTTTGGGTGTTGTTGCTATTTCAAGCCATTCGCGCGAGGGACCCGCACCATCGACCTTGGAAGTGAAAACTTCGATTGTGTCGCCGGACTGCAACTCACGGTCGAGTGGAACAAGCCTGCCATCGATTTTGGCTCCGATTGTTGAGTTCCCAATGTCTGTGTGTATCGAATAGGCAAAGTCAATGGGTGTCGCTTGCGTGGCCAAAGTAACTACGTCGCCCTTTGGAGTAAATACGTAGACTTCATCTTGGTCGAGGTCCACAGCAAGCGTGCGCATAAATTCTTCTGGATCATCAGTTTCTGCTTGCCAGTCGACTATCTCATTTAACCAAGGCATGTCCGCCCCAGACCCTTCCGACGGGTCTTTGTAGCGCCAGTGAGCGGCAACACCGTGTTCAGCCCGACGATGCATATCTTCAGTCCGAATCTGAACCTCCATGCTCACACCTTGCGGACCAACCACAGTGGTGTGGAGCGACTGATAAAGGTTGAATTTGGGCATCGCTATGTAGTCCTTGAACCTCCCAGCGACGGGCTTCCAAGTGCTGTGGATTGACCCCAAGGCTCCGTACGCGTCTCTGATAGAGGGGACGACGACTCTGACTCCGACTAAGTCGAATATGTCCTCGAAAGAGCGACCTTTAATGACCATCTTTTCGTAGACAGCCCAATGATGCTTTCTTCTGCCTGTCACGCTTGCATCTAGTGCAGCTTTGTCCAAACGCGTGCCAATGGTCTCCGAGACACCTTCAAGATAGGCCTCTTGAGCTGGCGCCCTTTCCGCGATCAAACGATCGATCTCTGCATAACGTTTGGGGTACAAGGCGGCGAAAGCCAAATCTTCGAGTTCGTTTCGTACTTCCTGCATTCCCAGTCGATGCGCCAATGGTGCATATACATCGAGCGTTTCACGGGCTATCTGCTCTTGTTTTGTCAATTGCAGAGCCCCAAGGGTTCTCATGTTGTGTAGCCGGTCTGCAAGCTTGATCAGCAGCACCCGCAAGTCGCGCGCCATTGCTACGAGCATTTTTCGCAACGTGGCCGCTTGTTGCGCCTGCTTGGTGGCGAATCTAACGCGATCTAGTTTTGTTACTCCATCGACTAATGCTGCTACGTCATCGCCAAATTCAGCTCGGATTTCAAGTAGCTCTATACCGGTGTCTTCAACGGCATCATGGAGAAGGGCTGCAGCAATCGAAACGTCGTCCAAACCCATTTCCGCAACGACAGAAGCAACCGCTACCGGATGCAAAATGTAGGGCTCCCCTGACTTCCTTCTTTGGCCTTGGTGGGCTGCAAGCGCAGCCTCATAAGCTCGCACCAACAAGTCAGCGGAACTTTTGGGCCATCGCGCTTTGTACCGATCTACGACCCCTTGAATTTCAGTATGAACAGGCGCTACCGATCGACGCCAAGGTAAAACCCTAGCTACAGCCGCCATTTGTTCACTCGCTCGTGTCGATTTCGCATGTACCTAATAGTGAATCACGGCTGATACGTCGCGTACACCAAGTTGTTTGCGACCGTTCAAAGATTGTAATTCTATTAAAACGCTCGCTCCCACAGTTAGCGCTCCGATCTTAGACACAAGCTGTTCAGCTGCTGCCAGCGTGCCGCCGCTAGCAAGCACGTCGTCAACCACGAGAACCTTGTCATGTTTATCTAAACAGTCGGTCTGGATTTCAATTGAATCTCCGCCATATTCCAGGTCATACGTTGCGGTGACGACTTGGCCAGGCAGTTTCCCTTTTTTGCGGGCGGGGCAAAATCCTGCTCCTAACCGGTCAGCTATTTGAGGTCCCAACAGAAATCCTCGCGCTTCTATCCCAACCACTTTGCTAATTGAGTGCTCCAGAAAGGGCGTAGCCATTAAGTCTATCGCCGAGGACAACGCTCCCGGTGTCGTCAGAATTGGTGAGATGTCTCGGAAAAGCACCCCGGCTTGGGGGAAGTCCGGGAAATCAGCTACAAGATTTCTCAGGTCGTCAGGGCCAAACTGGATTGCCATCTTTAAACCGTACTTTCACTTCTATCGCTTACGGCCTTTCTTTCTAGGCCGTGGTGGAGAAGATCGGTCGTAGCGGTCAGCGGCGAGAGTTGAGGCAGCGTTTTGTATTGAGTTGGATTCGCTTAACACGTCTGCGCTTCGTTCCTGTTCAGCCCAGTGACTTTCCCGGCCCTTGAGCCTTGAAACGACCGGCATTGCAACAAAGATCGAGCTGTAGGATCCGACTAGCAGGCCGATAAGGAGTGCAATCGCGAACTCTTGCAAGCTGCTAGCGCCCATTATTAGTGACCCGACTACAAGAAGCGATAGCACCGGTAAAACAGACGTGATTGTCGTATTTACCGACCGCATGATGACTTGATTCAACGATACGTTGGCGAGGTCTGTGTAGGTCATTCGCGTTTTAACGGAGAGCGATCGTTCGTTGTCTTTTACGCGATCGAAGACAACTATCGTGTCGTACAGCGAGTAACCCATGATCGTTAGGAATGCCACTACTGTCGCGGGGCTTATCTCGAATTGGAAAATGGCATAAATACCAACAGTTAATGCAATGTCGTGCCCAACAGCTAACAAGGCCCCGAGAGACATCTTCCACTCAAAGCGAAGAGTCAAATACAAGGCGATGATCACAAAGAAAACAATCAGAGCTCTTCGAGCTTTTCCGGCAACTTCGTCACCGAAGGAAGGACTGACTGTCCGAGCGCTAACAAGCTCCGCGTTTACTTGTCCTTTCTCAGCAAGGACAGCAGCTACCGACTCGGCGCTTGCGGCATTCGGCAACTCTCCCCGCACTCGAAATATGTCATCGCCGCCTGTAATTTTTTGGACTCGGGCATCGTCCATGCCTGCTTCTGCAGCGGCGCCTTCAATATCTGCCGTGGATACTTGTTCGACGGCTGGCATTTCCCACACACCGCCACCTTCGAATTCGATGCCCAGATTCAAGCCCCGAACCATAAGCGCTAGAACACAAATAAGCACTGCGATAGCTGAGCCCGCCATGACACGCTTTGAAACCCCCAAGAAGTCCCAGGAGGTGTTTCCTCGGTATAGCCGTCGAATCGAGAAACTCACAGCGTCGCTCCCTCAGAAGTTGCACTTAGCCCTAGACGTGAAGGCTTTTCCTTAACAAGACGTCGAGCGATAACGACAACCAAAGGCCTCATAAAGAAGAATGACACCGCCAAGTCGATCAGAGTTGTGATGCCCAGATAGAGAGCAAAACCTCGCACCGTTCCTGTAGTGAGCTGGTATAAGACACCGGCACCAATCAAGGAAGCCAGGTCTGCCCAGATGATTGTTGCGAACGCAGCTTTAAAACTTCCATCGGCAGCGGACCTCACAGCGCGACCTCGACGCACTTCTTCCTTTATCCGCTCGTAGTAAACGATATTGGAGTCGACTTGCACACCGATGGACACAATGATTCCCGTGGCACCCGCAAGTGTTAACGCCAAGCCTTGGCTCTCACCGAGCCAAGCAATAATCGACCAAAGAGTGGCTCCGCTAACCGCCAAGCTGCAAATAGCGACGAGACCTAAGAGTCGGTAGTAGGCCAGCATGTAGAGGCCGACGAGAGCCAATCCCACAAGACCAGCAATAACACCGGCGCGAAGTGTTCCCTCTCCAAGTGTCGCGGAGACGGTGCGAACGTCATCGCGTTCGAATTCGACTGGCAAAGCACCAAATCTCAAGACCAGAGCTAAATTCTTTGCTTCGTCTTCGTCGAAAGCTCCCGAAATCACAGCTTGGCCGTCGAATTCCGTTGCGTTGATCGTGGGAGCGGACTCAACTACACCATCGAGAACTATTGCCACCTCTTTGCCGAAGTTAGCTGCAGCCATTTGGTCGAATAGAACAGATCCTTGATCATTGAAAGATACGTTGACGATCCATTCGTTCTGAAACGTAGCCACCGCCTCTTCAATTACTTCCCCGGTCAACTGCGCTGGAGCCAAGACAAACCCGGTTTGGCCTGTAGAGCCTAAGAGAATGACAGAAGCCGACGCTTCGTCTCTTTCGGGAGGAGTAAGAACCTCGTCAAGGGAGACGTTAGGTTCGACGGTCGAGGGTTCGCTGGTTTCGGTCCCACCTTCAACATCGGCTATCTGGGAGCCTTCACCGATTAAGTCTCTTACTGCTGCTAGTTGATAGGGATCGTTAGGGTCGAAGTAACTAATGACGGGGCGAAATGTAAGTTCCGCGGTTTGGCCGATGAGGTCAACCGCCCTTTGCTTATCTTTCACTCCCGGGAGCTGAATCACTACTTGATTGCCTTGTCTAGTGATGTCGGGCTCGGCCACACCAATCGCATCAACACGATTTCGAATAATTTCGATTGCCTGGTTGAACTGCTCATCTGAGACTTCATCAGCGGGCCGAAGTACGACTTCGACACCTCCTTGGAGTTGCACTCCGAGGACAGGAGTCCAACCTGCAGATAGAACTCCCGCAAGTGAAGCACCTGCGACTAGCAGCACCAAGAGAAGAGAGACAATTTGAGAGCGACGCACAATTAATCTAATTCAGTAGCGAGAAGACGGCTCAGTCTTCGTTATCGGTTTCGTCTGGGTCGTCATCAACTTCGCCGGCCTTGGAAATTATTTCGCCGATTGAGCGCCGCTGAACCCGTAACTCAACATCAGTGTCAACTTCAAGCGAAACCACGTTTTCATCTTCTTCGGCCACAATTACGCCGATGACTCCACCAACTGTTGCGACTTCGTCCCCAACTCCGGCGGCGCGAACCATAGCTTCTCGTTCTTTCATGCGCTTTTGCTGCGGTCGCAGTATCAAGAAGTACATGCCAACGAAGACAATGATCGGCAATAGCAGTGCCATGGTGAAAGACTCCGGGTTCAAAATTGATAGTAACGAGGTAGCAGCGTACTGCGCGACGGGCCTGACTCCATGAATCTTCGCAGGTTCAAATGATTAAGTGAGATACCTCAACCCCAAATTTCCATAATTGATGCTCGGAAAGAACCATAGGATTGTTGCTCTATCGCTCGGCGAGCTTGCGCGACTAGGTCTAGTAGAAACCAAAGATTGTGGAGGGTCGCTATTCTCGCTGCCGTGGGCTCTTTCATCTGAAATAGATGTCGCATGTAGGCGCGACTGAAGTCTCGAGACATGGGGTTCGCTGGGTCTAGCGGACCCTTATCACGGGCATGTTTCGCATTACGTAAGTTAAGTCTGCCGTGGCTGGTAAGCACCGTTCCGTGCCTGGCAAGTCTCGTAGGGAGCACGCAATCAAACATGTCAACGCCGACACCGATGGCGTCCACAATCCGCGCAGGATCACCAACTCCCATTAAATACCTAGGTCGATTTGCCGGGAGTTGCGATAGCGCTGCATTTAAGGCAGGCATCATCTCGACGCGACTTTCTCCGACCGAAAGTCCCCCTATCCCGTAGCCTTCGAAATCGAGGTTTGCAAGGTGCTCGGCACTCCGCACTCTTAGCGCTGGATCAATACCACCCTGAACTATCCCAAAGAGCGCTTGGTCAGCTCTTTGATGCGAAGCCTTTGCACGTGCAGCCCAGCTATGGGTTCGCTCCATAGCTCTGATGACGTCTGCTTCCGGCGCAGGAAGCGCTGGACACACGTCCAGTGCCATTTGTATATCTGCCCCTAGCTTTTCTTGCGTTGTTACCGCGTCCTCTGGCGTAAACCGCAATTTTGAGCCGTCGTAGATTGAGGTGAAAGTAACACCGTCATCGTCAACTTTAACGTTGTCGTTTAGGGACATGACCTGAAAGCCGCCCGAGTCTGTAAGCATGTGGCCCTGCCAGGATGTGAATTCGTGCAAACCCCCGATTGCGTCAATCGTCTCCGCCCCAGGCCGAAGCATCAAGTGGTAGGTGTTACCCAATACCACCTCTATTTCTAGATTCTCATAATCTCGTGAATCTAGGTGAATTACGGCGCCCCTTGTCCCAACCGGCATAAAGACGGGCGTTTCGATGGACCCGCGCTCCGTGTGGATACGTCCGCGTCTCGCATGACTATCCGCTGTTAGCAATTCGTAAGTTAACGGCACAGTAGATACAGCATGGCAGACGTCTTCTTATCTGAGTGCTCGGTTCAACAACATTGCATCACCGAACGACAAGAATCGGTAGCCGCTAGCGAGCGCATCTTCGTACAAGTCTTTCCAACGTTCACCAATAAACGCGTCAATCATCATTAATAGAGTTGAGCGTGGCATATGAAAATTTGTCATCATCATGTCAACAATTTCGAACTTGCTTCCACGTCTAAGAAACAGTTCAGTGCGTCCCGCAAGAGCCCCTCGAGCTGCTGATTCGAGAGCCCTAACCGTAGTTGTGCCTATCGCGATAACTCTTTGTGCATCTTGACATGCCTGCCAAGTTATTTCGCTGACAGAATACCGCTCGCTGTGCATAACGTGATCGGCAGGGTTGGCGACCAGGACCGGTCTGAAAGTGTCTATGCCTACGACAAGATCGATTCGCGCGAAATTGGCGCCCGCAGATTGAATCTTGTTAATCAGATCGTCAGTCAAGTGCAGACCAGCCGTTGGCGCGGCGACGGAACCAGGGGTTCGTGCGTAAACCGTTTGGTATCGCTCCGAGTCCTGTCCGTCTTTTGCCGTTATGTATGGCGGCAACGGCGACTCTCCCGCTGACTTAAGTAAGTTGCATTGTGATGGATCTAAAATCTCTGTTTGACCGTGGAGCAGCTCCACCTTCCTTTGGCCGCCAGGCAACTCTTCACCCACGACGACACGCAAGGCCTCATCTCGTTCACTCCTGAGCTCCGTCCCCGCTTTGGCACGCTTACTTGGCTTCAGTAAGGCTGCCCAGCCACCATCGATGGGTTCCAAGAGGAAGACTTCCACAGCTCCTCCGGTGGATTTCTTCAGTGGGAGTCTGGCAGGAATGACACTGGTCTCATTTACGACGACTAAATCCCCGGGCCTGATATAACTTGCCAGCTGATTGATCTGCGCATGTTCGACTTCTCGATCCGGCCCGTTATCCACCAGAAGTCTCGCTGCATCTCTTGGCATCGCGGGTTTTTGAGCTATTGCGCTCTTCGGAAGCGCGTAATCGAAGTCGTCTGTTCTCTGACTCAATTTTTCCTGCTTCATTCCGAGCTAAACATCTGTCGCAGAGTCCACAATGTCGCGAAGAGCTCCCTTTGTCCAAGCAGGACTTATTCCGTTTGCTCGCATAAGTTGACTTAAATGCATTTCAAGTTGAAGCGGAGAAGCCTCCATTAGCCCTTTGAGTATCACCGACAAATATGGCCGGCCCGGGGCATTGAACTCCACCGGCGTTGGATTAGTGAACGTCAAGACTGGGCTACCAAAGTACATTCCTAAGCAGATCACCTTGGAGTACCAACTGTCTCCGTGGACCAACTGATCAGCCGCCACAACTTCATCAAGGTCAACTCTAAACTCCCCCGGCTCCAAGCCGTTTTCTTGAGCAGCAACATCAAGGAATTGTTCTTCTGTTATATCCCAGCAACGAATCGCTGCTCCGCCGGCTCTATCGAGCTCGAGGAAAGCTACCCCTCCACCCCAACGCTCTGATGAACAGGCGAACGACAGGGTCCAAGGCCCATAAAGGAGTGGTGATAGGGGCCCAGGGGGGCTTGAATTTCGCGCTCCTACTTGAGGGCGGTGGCCCTCGTGGTAACTACCTCCCTCCAAATAGCAGCGAAAGCGCTCATGAGAAATATTTGAGCCATACGCTGCGTACCAGATTCTTCTTTCACTCATACTGACTCAATTGTCATTCAAATAGTGGAGCATCGCTGGCTAAACCCTCAGGCGGTGCCACCCCGATATGGGAATATGCAGTCGCGGTAACTATTCGTCCCCGTGGCGTTCGCTGCAACAGACCCTGCTGAATCAAGAAGGGTTCATACACGTCTTCTATGGTTTCAGTTTGTTCTCCGACGCTAATCGAAAGAGTCGACAAACCGACAGGTCCACCTCGATGAGTAACCGCTATAGATTCCAAAATAGATCGGTCAACTTTGTCGAGTCCAAGTTCGTCAACTCCAAAAAGCGCGAGACCGTTGCGCGCCACATCCGCATTAATCAAACCGTCGGCCTTTACTTCCGCGAAATCCCTTACCCTCCTCAAAAGACGGTTAGCTATGCGGGGCGTTCCTCGACTTCGCCTAGCGATTTCCTCGGCCCCCTCGAAGTCGATAGCAACTTTCAAAATCTCTGCTGCTCTTTCCACTATCGACTGAAGCTCTGGCGGGGAGTAGTAATCGAGCCGCTCGACTAAGCCGAAGCGGTCGCGAAGCGGTCCAGCGATAAGACCGGTCCTTGTAGTGGCGCCAACGAGAGTAAACGGCGAAAGGTCAAATCTGATAGATCTTGCCGCTGGGCCCTTACCAAGAACTACATCCAGCTGGAAGTCCTCCATCGCTGGATAGAGAACTTCTTCCACTTGTTTGGGCAACCTATGAATTTCATCTATGAACAACACATCGCGCTCGCCAAGGTTGGTCAAAATAGCGGCCAAATCGCCAGCTCGTTCTATTGCGGGACCCGATGTTACTTGCATGGTCACCTCGAGTTCCGCCGCGACAATTCCAGCCAGAGTCGTCTTCCCTAGTCCGGGCGGGCCGGCGAAAAGAAGGTGGTCAGGAGTTTGTTCTCGGCCTCTGGCAGCATCAAGAACGACACCCAAGTGTTCTTTCAATTCCTCTTGACCCACGAATTCGTCAAGTCGCCTCGGCCGTAAGCCGACGTCATCTAAATCGCTCTGGACTGGCTCGGAACTCAGTATCTCGCCTCTGCTATCCCCATCTTCTCTGCGGAAACCTTCCTCACGGCCCCATTCATCAGCAGTCATTTCTTTGCCATTCTTCGAAGAGCTTCGCGAAGCATGGAAGATGGATCACTTCCTTGAAGGTCCGTCACTGCATGTCGGATCTCCTCGACACCGAAGCCCATTTGCGACAAAGCTTCGCGCACGTCGGCAACTGGACTAGCTGTGGCTGCAGTCGAGGCACTTACAGTCATTTCACCGTCAGATCCTTCGAGACGGTTCTTCAAGTCCAAGATCATTCGCTGGGCTGTTTTTTTGCCTACACCGGGCACGAGGCATAAAGATTCCACGTCTTCGCTTGCTACGGCTTGCCTGAGGTCGCTTGGCGGAAGGGTAGCTAGCACAGCCATACCCAAGGCGGGGCCAACCCCGTGAGCGGCTATTACAGATTCAAAGCACTTTTTTTCCTCGACTGTCAAGAACCCATACAGTTGTTGAGTGTCTTCACGCATGTGGTGGTGGACATGCAGGAAGGCTTCTTCTCCCAGTTCGGGCAAGTCGACGAGAGTACCTACGTTGACTGTTATGCAATATCCGATACCCGCAACTTCTAAGACGATTTCCCCCGAGGAGTCTTTGTCGATAAGAAAGCCTCTGGCCGAGCCAATCATTTTGCTTCCGATGCTTGGATGAGTTTACGACTCGAAGAATGGGCCAAGTGACAAAGAGCCACAGCCGCTGCATCGGCAGCATCTGGAGGTGACGGTAATTCAGGCAGCGAAAGCAATGACTGGACCATTCGTTGCATTTGACCTTTATCAGCACTTCCCCAACCAGCTACGGCTTCCTTGACCTGATTAGGCGTATATTCGACTACCTCCGCTCCGGATCGAAAGCCGAGTGTCATAGCTAAGCCACTGGCTTGGGCTACCCCCATTGCCGTTTTAGCGTTCACCTGAAAAAAGACCCGCTCGATAGCGACAACATCCGGGCCATATTCGCTTATTAATTCCTCTAGATCTCGATGGATGGAAGCTAAACGCTCTGCGGTAGGAGCGTGAGCAGGTGTTTTAATGACGCCTAAGGCGACTGCTTCAGGTTGTGTGCGGCCCTGCTCAACTACTCCGTAACCGCAGCGTGAAAGACCCGGATCTATACCCAAAACGAACACAGGTTCGATTGTACATGACTCCGAACCAACTTCTGATCAGTCTTGAGTGAGTTCTGCTAAAACCTCGTCCGACACATCGAAGTTGGCGTAAACGCCCTGTACGTCGTCGTGATCGTCAAGAGCATCCATTACAGCCATAACTTGGGCCGCTTCTCCACTGGAAGATAATTCCACCAAGTTCTGAGGTAAGTATGTGAGGTCGGTGGAGGAGACTTCAATACCTGAATCCTCAAGTGCTTCTCTGACCGCAATGGTCTCAGTTGGCTCAGTCGTCACTCTCCAAGTGTCACCTTCGCCAACTATGTCTTCAGCGCCAGCTTCTAAAGCCGCCATCATGACTTGGTCTTCGTCTATCGATCCTGGTATTAAAATCATGCCTTTGCGCTCGAATTGCCAAGCCACCGCGCCGGGTTCAGCTAATGATCCGCCAGCTCTTGCGAAAAGGCTTCGAATTTCGGCTCCTGTGCGGTTCCTATTGTCTGTAAGCACATCAACGAACATCGCTACACCATGGGGCGCATACCCTTCATAGCTGACCTGCTCGTAGCTAACTCCCTCAAGCTCACCCGTGCCGCGTTTGATGGCTCTTTCGATGGTGTCGAGAGGAACTGAGTTATCCCGAGCTTTTTGGTACATGGTTCGGAGGTTTGCGTTGGCTTCTAAATCGCCGCCGCCCTCCCGGGCAGCTACCTCGACCTGGCGAATCAATTTTGCAAACAGCTTTCCGCGCGCTTTATCAGCGGCGCCTTTCTTGTGCTTGATTGTCGCCCACTTGGAATGACCGGACACCGCTGTACCTCCGGGTCACATTCTGCCACTCTTAGGCGATAAATCGCGCTAAGTAGCAGCTCAGGTGACGCAAGTTTTATCAAATAATACTGTCAACAAAGATTCGATGAATTCTTGTGTCGTTAGTAAGTTCCGGATGGAAGCTCGAGACAAGCACGTTTCTTTGTCGACATAGAACAGGAGTCCCCTCACCGTCGGGAGACTCAATGGTTGAAAGAACTTGCACATTAGGGCCAACGCGTTCGGCGAGCGGTGCGCGAATAAAGACTCCGGGAAATGGCTCTTCAAGACCCTCGACGATTAGATCTCGCTCGAAACTGGCAATTTGACGACCGAAGCCGTTCCGCCTGACCGTAAGTTCTATTTGATCAAAGCTCTTTTGGTCAGCACGGCCATCTAAAACGGTGTCCGCAAGCAGAATCATCCCGGCGCATGTTCCTAATACCGGCATCCCTTCGGAAAGGAGCTTGCTCAGCGGCTCGTAGGTTTTACTAGATTCCAACAACATAGAAATAGTTGTAGATTCGCCGCCTGGAATTACGATGCCGTCGAGCCCCTCAAGGTCGTTAGGCGTTTTCACTAGTTGCACGTGACAGCCAAGGCTACGCAAAGCTGTTGAGTGCTCTCGAAAAGCACCTTGAAGTGCCAAAATCCCTACACGTGGCGACAAGGCTCTCTTCTACCAACCGCGTTCGGAGAGTTTAGTTTCAAGCTCGCCTATCTCCAGCCCTGGCATAGCGTCGCCTAAACCACTGCTCACTTTTGCGATCATGGCTGGGTCTTGGAAATGTGTGGTTGCTTCAACGATCGCCTTGGCTCTGGGAGCGGGGTCTTCGCTCTTGAAGATTCCCGAGCCAACAAAAACTGCTTCCGCTCCCAGTTGCATAACCAGAGAAGCGTCTGCGGGGGTTGCTATTCCTCCGGCGCAGAACATCGGAACGGGTAGCGAGCCAGTCTCAGCGACCTCTTGAATCAAGCCGATGGGTGCCTGTAATTTCTTAGCCCAACCGAAAAGCTCGGCTTGGTCGGCTTGAGTAATTTTTCGAATGTCTCCCAATATCGACCTTAAGTGACGCACCGCTTCAACAATATTGCCAGTCCCCGCTTCGCCCTTGGACCTGATCATGCATGCGCCTTCAGAGATACGCCTTAGAGCCTCGCCCAAATTGGTAGCTCCGCAAACGAAGGGAACCGTGAAAGACCATTTGTCAATGTGATGCGCTTCATCAGCGGGGGTCAAGACCTCCGACTCGTCGACATAGTCGACGCCTAGAGACTCAAGTACTTGCGCCTCAGCGAAATGGCCGATACGTGCTTTGGCCATAACAGGAATTGTTACCGCCTGTTGTATGCCATCAATCATGGCGGGGTCACTCATGCGAGCGACGCCGCCGTCTCTGCGAATGTCGGCGGGAACTCTTTCCAATGCCATTACCGCTACGGCACCTGCATCTTCAGCGATCTTCGCTTCGTCTGGAGTGACGACATCCATAATCACGCCACCCCGCAACATGTCTGCGAGTCCACGCTTCACTCGAACCGTGCCTATCTGCGAGTCTGAACTAGTTGTGTTCTGTCCCATAATGCCAGTCTAAGCCGTTGACTGAAGAAAGGCTTAGGTTCGTCTAATCCTGCTCTTGGACAATCCGCGCGCTGTCGCGTGGGGCCAAAAGTATCCAAGTGCTTCCGGGCGCCATCGATATCGATTTGCCTGTTCCATCCACGAACTGAGGGTGAACCGTAATGTTAGGTTTCGTCCAGCGTGCTTCAAGTAGTTGGCCGTTCCTCAAAACCCACGCTGCTCCGGAACCTTCAGCGACTTCTGCCAGAGGAATTCGGGCGCCATTGACATCAACTTCTTCCGTCAAGGAATATTTGGTGAATTGAATGATCAGGTTTTCGGGCGCTATTGGGATTTCTTCACCATTTTCATCTAGTGCGAGGTGAGGTTCGCCATTTTGAAACCTTCGCCAAGCGGACACTTCGTCATCCCAAAGAAAGCTGACATCGCTCGATCCCCAGTTAACTTCCACACCTTGCACTTGGTCCGAGCCTTGAAGCCGAGGCGTGTCAGAGACATCAAATTCCCATAAGGGTTGAGCGGGATAGGAATGTGAGCTCGCTGCACCAAGTAGCTTTTTTGACTTAGCCCATAAATCACTCGGCGCAGGTCTGTCTAGACGGCGAAAGTAATACCCAGGTGCTCGATAGGCACCCGCATCCTGGACTCCAATTGTCTCCAAAAGTTTTTGGAAAGCCGTGTTTGAACCGCTTGAGCCGAAAAGAGCACCGTCGAATGGCACCAACAAGGGAACATCGCTCGAGCGAGCTGAACGAATCGGCCCAACAGACTCCGGGATGTGAGCGTGGAAGATTGCTAAGAATCTTGTCAGCCCACCCTCGACTAGTTCCTCAAAGACAATATCCGCCCACTGAATACCCTGTTGAGGTAATGCCGATGGTGCGTTATCGACTTTCAACGCCAGACGCGGCGAATTCGCGAGGTCCGAAGGAACTTTTGTTCCTCGATATGGAGCTATATAGAACTCTTCTCTCGGCTCGGTAGTCGCAGTTTTTTTGATTGTGGTCGAAGGGGCCCTCTCATTATCGTTAGCGATTTTCTCCGAAGCGTTATTAACAGAATCTGCTGCTTCTCCGACCAGTGCCGAGGCTGCTTCCGGCACCGACGACTCTGGGGCTAGTCGGGCGTCGTATGCGTCTCTTGGGTCGGCGGCACATGACGATACCACTAACACAAATACACATAGAAGACAGCACCCTAGGCGCATTAAAAGATCACAACTCGCGAAGGGCCGTGATTCGCGCTTCAGCTGTCGGTCGAATTGTTTCGGGAGAAATAGGCAGCAACCAAAGCGAGTCCACTATCCCAAACGGTTCCGAAAAGTGGTGATTTGACCGCATCGACTCAAGCGCTTCGATCATTCCTGGTGGGTAGCGGGTCACCGATGCAGCGGCAGCATCAACTATGAAATCATCACTTGCGCCCACCAACATGCCCGTAGAAACTTTTGCTGCTTTAGGCACAAAAATAGAGGGACTGAATCCAAGGGTCGAAACCCCGATTCGAATACCAAAAGAAGTTAAAGCGGCGGTCGCTAGAGCGGATTTTCCTGATGCGATTTGTGATAGCCGGTTAGCTAGGGCTGCCTCTAGGCCGATGCGACTTGTCGACTCAAGGAGGCCGGTAGTGACCACAAGCGCCGAACGGTGAGCATGTCTACCAATAGCCGCTACGTTTCGGGTTTCGCTAGGAATTATCAATATCTCGGGGGTCGATACACCGGTTGCAAGACATAGGCCCTCAACCAAGTTGGAAAGTCGAGGGTATTTGTCTTTATGAACTGCCCGAACTCTAAGACTGCTTAAGATGCGCCGCTCGGCAGTAGCGCTCAAACCCGCAAACACAAGCAAAAACAGGAATGCCGCAACAGATGCGCTGACAATTCCGATCCATAGCTCCAGAAGAAACAATACCGCTATCGAGAGGGCGGCTAGGAGTGAGGCGAATAGCAGCATCATCCTGCCCGCGCGTTGTAGATTTTTATCGCTCAGGTTGTCCATGAAGGTTTCATTTCTCTACTTGCGGCGGAAATCTCAGCCTTATTCTAGGGCCCTATCTATCAACCGCTGCTTGCTTCCCTTTGCACTGAGCGCGATTTCGAAGCCAACGTAAATGGCCAACCCATCCGACCCAGTTCACCACGCCAGCCTCCCCGATCCGGATCGGCCGCTTCGATTTCAATAGCTTGCTCGTAAAGTTCTACGTATAACTCAGCAAGGCGACCTATCGAAAACTGTTCTGCCCTTCGCAAACCCTTACTCGCCAGTTCTCGAGCAAAAGAGGGATCAGAAATCACTTGATTAAGACCAACAGCTAATGCTTGAGCGTCACCTGGCGGCACAAGGCATGCTTCGTCTCCGGTGACGGCGACATTTCGATAACCAGGTAAGTCGCTTGCGACCACGGGCGTGCCGGCAGCCATCGCTTCTAGGAGAACAATTCCGAAGCTTTCACCGTGTAATGAGGGCACACATAAAACATCCGCTCCTTTAATTCGTCCGATCTTCTCCTCCTCGCTAATCGCTCCAAGCCATTCAATCCTAGACTCCGCCTCGTATTTCTTTTGCAACTCAGGGGTTTGCGGGCCTTCTGACATAACCCAAAGAGTTAAATCGGACGGCATTTGCGATAGCGCCTCGAGCAGTGTTTCAAGCCCTTTGCGAGGTTCATGACGCCCAACGTAGGCAATAGTCGGACAATCAGTTTCATACGCAGCAGCTGAGATAAACTTGTCGATCTCGATGCCGTTGAAAACAACTTCGTATTCGCCGCCGAGTGCCTGATGCGCCATATCCCTCGCATCTTGAGAGACAGCTGCTCTTATATTCATTCGCGTTGCCAACCACTTAACTCCGGGAGTCATGTAAGCCTTGCTTCCGCCAGCTGCATGCCACGTGCCCACAATTGGCGCGTTCCTAAGAAAAAGAGCCGTTTGGCAGGGACCCGGACAAATGGGCTCGTGAATATGAATCACATCGAACTCTTCTTCGCGAAGAGCCCGAATGGTTCTGAGCGTGCAAGCAAGATCAGGTGCAATAGGGGCTACGGAACCATTAGCAAATGTGGGGATGCTTGCCCCAAGTGGAGTTACTCCATTTTCCGGTGGTGCACCATCGCAGGGGCCCATAACCCTGGCCTTGTGTCCCATCTGGTTGAGCGCCCTCGCTAAAGCCAAGACTTGGACCTGCACTCCTCCCGGACTGCTGAGGCTATATGGCGAGACGATTCCTATTCGCACGTTAAACCACGCTAGGCGATCGACTCGCAAATGATTGGTCAAATCATGTTATTGAGGTCCCTGATTAGTGTCTGATGGCCAATTGGGTTGAAATAGGTGCCATTGCGATGGCTCAGCCGAAATCAACACTTCCAGTTCTTGGGCGAGATTTTCAGTGATTCTCTTGACGTCTTCTCTTACGGAGCCGGCTCTCGAAACGTCTAGGGGGGGCCTCACAACTCCTATATGGCTTTCACCCGCCGCGAAATAGACAGCCGTGGGCAATATTGGAGCGCCTGTCCGAAGGGCCATAAGAGCCGGTCCTCCAGGGAGGGTCGTGAGTTCCCCAAAAAAAGGGACTTCGATCCCGCCGCCTGAAATATCGCGATCCGACAGCAGGCAAACCACCTCGTTCCGCTTTAGTGCCGCGGCGATTTCAGCCCCAGCTGCAGGACCCAGAGGTACTACCGTCATTCCAAGTTCTCGGCGAAAGCGCGCAAACCATTCAAAAAGCTGGGGCGGCTCTATCGGTTCCACAACAACGGTTATCGGGAGCTTCTTCGCTGCCGCTATCCAAAATCCCGCCCACTCCCAGCCACCAAGGTGAGGCAATGCCAGGATCACACCTTTGCCCTTACGCAATCCCTCCTCCACATGGCGGTAATCAGGCACCTGAATTCCATCAGACAGTTCATGCGTAGTTTGCGAAGGTAGGCGGAAGGACTCAATCCAGTACCGAAGGTAAGACGCGAAGGCCCTCCTAGTAGCGACTCGAACTACACCTTTGGTGGCCGTGGAACCCAATGCACGTCTCATATGCCTTCGCACCATGACACGCTTGTTTTTCATTATGAGGGCTAATGGGTATGCGAGTACCTGTGGAGCGTTAGCTGCCACACTACGAGGAAGCCGGCGGGCGACCAATGCCCCCGCTTTATACAGCGCAGTTGCGACTTGTGCTCGCAAGATCGACCCTAAGGGTTAACGACTTCGTCGCTAGCTTGTCGCCAAACTTTGAAGAACCTCTGGGCAGCTGTAAGAGAAGTCAATCCAAGCATGATCCAAAGAACTGGGATTAGCAACGCCTCAAAACATAGGCCGAATCCCAAGACGACCATTCGTTCCGCCCGCTCCATGAGTCCGCCCTTAGCATCAAAGCCCAGAAGTTCTGCTTTCGCTCTTTCGTAGCTGATGAGAGCGGAGACCGACAGCACCGCCATCGGAAGCACCATGATTGTGCCTCCTTCAGTTGCAGCCAAATGCCAAGCCACTCCGCACAGTAGGAGCCCATCTGTAACACGATCTGCAGTCGAATCAAAGAAAGCCCCTCGTTTGGAACTCGTTCCGGCAGCAGAGGCAACTGCTCCATCCAAAAGATCAGGCACTGCGGTAAGGATTAAGAAAGCAAGACCTAATTGCAACCGGCCGTTTCCGATCAGGATGCAACACGCCACTGACATTGCGAGCCCCACACAGGTAAGAGAGTTGGCGCTGACGCCCACCCGATCCAGACCCCTTCCTACGGGACGAACGATCCGATCGACTCCGGTCCGAAAGTTGCCGTCAAACATCAAATGGGCCTTCGCCGTTCGGCTGAAGTCCCGTCGTTCGAATCCAGTCTTCAGGATTTTCCTCGACGTACATTTCAACAATTGAGCCATCTATTCCATCAACCAAAACCAGCCCTCTATTCAGCGGCGGATCCTCTGCCGAGTAGACAAGCATTCTCCATGTCGGTCGGCTCAGAAGGCCTCTCCAACCGAGTTGGGCGCTGGCGTGTCCTACCGGAAAGCCCACCGCTTGGTTTGCCGCAACTAAAGCCGCACTCTCATCTAACCCAAATGGCTTCCCTGCGACCAAGCTATACAAGCCAAAAAGAGCAAGAACGCAGCAACCAACCTTTAGACCGCTGTTTACTAAAACCGGTGTTCCCGATAACGAAATGGCCCAAAAGCCGACGGCCCCGGAGATGAGCAAATACAAAAGTCCCGTGACTCGTCGTCGCTTGTTATCTGGGAACTTGTAGGCGCCTACGAAACCTCTGTCCAAGTCTTCAGGTAACTGATCGCGTACTTCTCCATCTTCCATTACAACTACGCTACCTTCCCGCAATTGGTCGGCACGAATTCACTCAAAGTGCTCCTTAAGACGCTCAAGCGTCGACTCTAAAGATTCAGGTAGGACCCTTGATCCACCTACTGTTGTCATAAAATTTGTGTCGCTGTTCCATCTTGGCAAAACGTGGACATGTAAATGCTCCGGAATTCCCGCGCCTGCTCCTCGACCGAGGTTGGCTCCCATATTTACTCCGTCGGGCTCATATGCCCGCTCGATCGCCGATATCGAACGAGCAATGAGATCGAATATTTCATTACGCTCCGCACTCTCAAGTGTCTCGAAATCAGGGGCATGCCTATACGGCAGAACCATGACATGCCCGGTGTTGTAAGGGTAGGCATTAAGAATCACCGCAGCTGATTCGCCACAGTGCACAAGTTGCTCAGGTTGAGAATGTCTCATCTCAAGCACCGAACATAGAACGCAGTTGCCTTGAGAGGCGCTCGAGATCTCGCCTGTCTCTCCGCTGACGTACTCCCGCCTCCAACTTGCCCAAAGACGCTGCAACTTGTCCATTACGTTGGTCGATCGCTAGTCATTGAGCGCCTTAAAGTCCATTTATAGGAAATTCCGTCGACCACCTCAAGAATAAGGCGCTTAATCCTCTTACTAGCCTTCCATTCACTCATTCCAATCCAGCCAATTTTAGGGCGACCCTAGTTTTATAACGGGTATTGAGTTGCAGAAGGACCGCCGTAAACGCTTCGATCGCCGTTGCATTTGAGAGGTTGCCACAATCGAGAGCTCTAGTGCCGGGGATCTTTCCTACTACCTCAGCTACGAGATCGGTAGCTTCTTTATCGTCGCTGCAAATGAGGATGTCGCTATCCAAGGGCTGTCGAAGGTCGCCCAACTCTTGAGCGGGTACATGTTGAAGAGTCGCCGCTACTTTGGATCGCGGCAGCGATGCTTGAACGGAGGCTGCTACCGAGCCTCGAGGCGGGATGAGTGGGACAAACTCGTCATCAACCCGAGCTAGCGCATTGGACATGGTAACTACGACCTTGTTGCGGACATGGTCTTCAACGCTTCGCGCAGTGATTGCGGCTGCATCCCAGGGAGTAGCAATTACAACGAACTCACATTCAGCGGCACCCACGTTGTCTGATGGCGTAACAGCTAATTCTTTGTCAGGCCATCGCGCCAAGATTCCGTCTACCACTTCCATCGAACGATATTTTGACCTCGAGCCCAAAACGACCTCATAGCCAACATCAGCCAGTCGAGCCGCTAAAGCTGAGCCCGCCGGACCTGTTCCACCAACAATCCCTATCCGCATGAAGAGCCACGGTACTGTCCAAAGGCAGGATACGGTGACTTCATTAGGTGAGTTACGCGAAGTACGGCAAACTATTGCTAGTTAAATGCCAAACGGAGGACATCAGTCATGGGTTTGATGGACGGGAAGAAACTGCTTATCACGGGGGTGTTGACTGACGCTTCCTTGGCTTTCGAGGTAGCAAAATTAGCTCAGCTCGAAGGAGCAGAAGTTGTTTTGACGGGCGCAGGAAGAGCGATGCGTTTGACAGAACGCACAGCCAAGAAGCTGCCTGAACCCTGCGATGTATTGCCGCTTGATGTAACGGAACCGGCCGAGATAGAAGCAGTAGCGACCGAACTCGGTGAACGTTGGGGCCGGGTGGACGGCGTTTTACATGCAATAGGCTTCGCTCCAGAAGCATGTCTCGGCGGAAATTTCCTGAACGCCGACTGGGACGACGTTAGCGTGGCGCTGCACGTGTCGGCGTACAGCCTTAAAGCTCTGGCCGGAGGTCTACAACCACTACTCGCAGAAGCAAAGGGCAACGTTGTGGGGTTAACCTTTGATGCCTCAGTTGCTTGGCCGGTTTACGACTGGATGGGAGTAGCGAAATCGGCCTTCGAGTCAACTGCTAGGTATCTGGCTAAGAGTTTGGGGCCCGACGGAATTCGGGTGAACCTAGTTTCGGCTGGTCCTATTAGGACGATGGCGGCAAAGTCCATACCAGGCTTTTCCGACTTTGAGGATGCTTGGCAGGCTAGAGCTCCCATGGGATGGGACGTCAACGATCAGCATTCGGTCGCACGTACTACCTTGGCAATGATGTCCGATTGGTTTCCAATGACTACTGGAGAAATAATTCACGTTGACGGCGGGTATCACGCAATGGGCGCATAGGGAGCCACAAACGAAGGGTTTCTTTACTGGTCTTCCAACAGAGTTCCGACAAGGCCACGCATTACATCATCGAGCGTGAGTACTCCGAAATTGACTCCCTCATAAGTCACCAAGGCCAAGTGGATCTGAGACCTCCGCATGAGTTCAAGAACGTCGGGAAGTCTTGCGCTCTGATTTACTCTCAGCATTGGACGAATTAAGGCCGGCCGTAAAGTTTCTTCTTTGCGTTCGACCCGTAACAGATCCTTACTGTGCACGAAACCTCGCACATCGTTAATGTCTCGCCCGTATACAACTAGACGGCTGTGGCCAGTACGGACGATCTGCGCTTCAATTTCGTGAATCGGTGAATCAACGAGGACTGCGTCAACCTCGTCCATAGGCGCCATCACCGATGTCACTTCCGCTTCACTAAAAGTCAAAGCGCTTTCAATCAATGCGTATTCCTCGTGATCGATCAAACCCTGATCGTGGGATTCATCAACCATGAGCAGTAACTCGGCACTAGTCGTCGCCTCATCAAGTTCTGAAGCTGGTTCCACACGAAACACGCGCAATAACCCGTTAACAAGGTAGTTAAGTGTCCGAATAATTGGGCCGGCCAAAGCTAGATATGCAGCCATAGGGCGGGCGAGAATCAGCAAAGTCCGCTGGGGGCCAGTAATTGCCAGACTTTTGGGGACCATCTCGCCGAGGACCATGTGAACGACAACGACAAAACTGAGAGCAATCGCAAAGCTAACCGAATGGAGCAGCGTCTTATCTAGTTCCACGAATCGTTGAATTGCTTTTTCGAGAAGTGATGCTACGGCAGGCTCAGCCAGTCGACCTAGCACAAGCGAGCAGACGGTGATGCCAAGTTGAGCGCCCCCTAGAGCGTTCAAAACATCTCTTTGTAGGCGCTGAGCAGCCTTCGCGGACTTTTTCCCAGAGGCCGCTTCGGAGTCAATTGCCGATTTCATTGCGCCGAGGAGACCAAACTCCAGCGCGACAAAAGCTCCGTTTAACAAAACCAAAAGGGAGCCAACCAATATCGCCAAAACGGTCACTGGGTTTCACCTTGATCCGCTAAAGAGTCGCGAACGTCGACCTTGTTCTCAACGGCGACTTCGGAAATACGCAGGTTGTCCATCCTTAGGATTTCGAATCTCCAGCTCTCCCACTCAAGTCGATCCCCGACAAGCGGTATAGATCCGAATCGTTCGAGAAGAAACCCGGCGATTGTCTCGTATGGGCCTTCAGGCAGACGCAGACCTATAAGGTCTTCAACGTCTCCTCTCGACTTGAGTCCGTCGAGGATGTAACGCCCATTTTTTTTCTCTCCGGTAGTCCGCACTGGCTCGTCGTACTCATCAGAAATATCCCCTACCAGTTCTTCTAGGATGTCTTCTCGCGTTATGAGTCCAGCTGTTCCGCCGTGCTCGTCAACCACCACAGCCAATCGACTCTTGGCTACTTCAAGATCAAGCAGGACGCCATCAAGCTCTCGATGTTCTGGAACAATTACGGCAGGTCGGAGAATTTGCGACAGCGGGTTGTGCTCGCGTTCTTCCGCCCTCATCGCAAAAACGTCTTTCACTTCAACTATTCCCACGATGTCATCAGTGTCATGGCCGGTAACGGGAAATCTCGAATATCCACTTTCTACGGCGACCTCGACTAAGTCTGCGATCGTTGCTGAATGTTTTAATCCCACCATCGAAGTTCGTGGAGTCAACGCATCCGCCGCATCTTTTTTCGATAATCGAAGCGTTCGCGTAATTAGAAGAGCTTCATCGGCGCCAATAGTTCTAGCACTCGATGCTCTGACAAGGTGTTCCAAGTCTTCAAGGGATCTCAACGACCTAAGTTCCTCGACTGGCTCTATACCAACTATGCGCAGGAGGCGATTGGCTAGGCCATTGAAGGTAGCAGTTACCGGTGCTGAGATAACCCCGTACACCCTCAAAATTGGACCAAGCCAAAGCCCTGTTCCTAACGGCCGAGAGATTGCTATGTTCTTTGGTGCTAGCTCCCCGAAAACCATTTGTATGACAGCTGCGATAGCAATCGCTATGCCAGCTTGAGCGGGGCCAGAAGTCGCAGTGAATCCAGGTAAATAGCGCAGAAGCTCACCGATCGTTCCCTCAGCGAGAAAACCAAGCAACAAGGAAGTGACGGTTATACCAAGCTGCGCTCCCCCCAAGTGAAAGCTGAGACGGCTCAAAAGTTTTTGAACCGTGCGGGCTCTGCGATGCCCGTCGTTGGCCATAATTTCGACGCGTTCTACATCCATCGCAACGAGACAGAACTCGCCCGCGACGAAGATGCCGTTTAGCGCTATCAAGGTAACTACGGCTGCTATTCCAATCGCCGGGTCGATGATTCTTACCTCCATCTTCGAATGTAAATCCGAACCTGCCCAATGCCAAGGTAGCCTCGGACAGATGCCCGGGGACAACATCATTTTTGAACCGGTGCAGAAAAGTTCCAGTTACCCCCGAGTCACTGAGAGAATTCGTTCGGATAAATCTCTTGGTTGGTTGAGACGACTTCAACCAATCGTCATGACACACCGCTGGCGGATTGCGTGCTCCGTTTTGGCGGCAGTTGTCGCAATGGTTGCTCAGATACTTGTTCCGCGTGTGGTTGGTTTAGCGGTGGATCGATCTTTGATTGACGAGACAAGCGGCTTGACGGGTTTTGTTCTGGTTCTTCTCGTGCTAGGAGCACTTCGGGCAACCGCTACATTCGCCTACCGCTACGGACTTTACGGGATGGCTTTCAAGGTTGAATACCAATTAAGAAACATGCTCTTTGAGCACTTGGGACAGTTGTCGTTTTCTTTCTTCGACCGGGTGCAAAGCGGACAAATAATCAGCCGGGCAAATTCTGATATCAGGTCAGTGCAAATGTTTATGGCGTTTGCGCCGATCATGGCTGTGCAGTTTCTGAGTTTCATTATCGCAATCGGTTTAATGGCCGCTATTAGCATTCCTTTGACAGCTATAACGATGGTCGCCCTTCCAGGAGTTTTCGCAATCGGCCAGCGCTTGCGAAAAGTAATGTTCCCGTTGTCTTGGGTTATCCAATCGCGTCAAGCAGAAATTGCCACTGTCGTCGACGAGTCGGTGAACGGCGTACGTGTGGTTAAAGCATTCGCTTCCGAACAACAGCAGATAGAGACTCTGGCAAAAGGAGCCCAGCGACTCCGCTGGGCAAATATGGTGCAGCATCGAACGCGAGCATCTCATACGCCTCTCATAGAAAATCTTCCCAGAATCGCTCTTGCTGTTGTGCTTCTCGTCGGTGGCCTTCAAACGATTGACGGAGCGCTAAGCGTTGGGGACCTCATTTCATTTAACCTTTACATTCTTCTGCTGCAGGCACCATTTCGTTTTATCGGAATGCTTCTAATTCTTGGTCAGCGTGCGAAAGCTTCAGCAGAACGTATTTTCGAAATTCTTGACGAACCCCCCGCCGTAGAAGATCGTCCCGGGGCTATCGACCTTCTCGATGCACACGGTGCTGTGTCTTTTAAGGACGTGAGATTCGCATACGGGACCGAAACCGTCGGTGGAAACCCGGGTAACGAAGAAGCGCCCGCTGTCCTAAACGGCTTTTCGCTAGACATACCCGCTGGTCAAACAGTGGCCATCGTGGGCAAGACCGGTTCAGGAAAATCTACTATTGCTCGGCTACTTCTGCGGTTCTACGAACCTCAAGCCGGCCAAGTAAGGCTTGACGATAAGGAGATTGGGGCAATAACTCAAAGGAGCTTGCGTTCCGCCGTCAGTCTGGTGCCTGATGAGCCTTTTCTGTTCTCGACAAGTATTTTTGAGAATATTTCTTATGGTAAGCCTGACGCCACAAGAGGCGAGGTGGAGGCGGCAGCGAAAGCTGCTCAGGCCCACGGCTTTATATCGGAACTCGAATCGGGCTACGACACAGTGGTTGGGGAACGCGGCTATGACTTGTCTGGGGGCCAACGCCAACGAATCTCGCTTGCACGGCTATTTCTCCAAAGCCCTAGCGTGATTTTGCTGGACGATTCCACTAGCGCAATTGATGTTGAGATCGAACAGTCCATCCACCAAGCTTTGAAAAGTCTCTTACAGGATAGAACTACTATCGTCATAGCTCACCGGCTATCAACGATCGCTCTAGCTGACAGAGTCGTACTCATTGATAAGGGCAAAGTCATTGCCGATGGCACCCATCGCCAGTTGTTATTGAATGAACCGCGCTACATCGAGACGTTGGAAGCTTCTACCGAGACGGGTGAACCATGGTCATGATGGGAGCCCCTGGTGGCGGCGCCTTCGCGGGACCTAGCGCCACTCAATCCAGCGCGAGCGCAGGTTTGCCTTTCGCCGGAGTTCCTTCTGAGATGGAGCAGGGCGCATCTAGAATCTTGGCCAACGAGCCACAACACCCCGAACCCGTGTTGTCGTTTCGACAAATCGCTGAACGGACTACCCGACTCACTCTCCGCTCTCTGTTCGAAAACCGCTTGGGAGCAGCCCTGTGGGGCTTAGTCTTACTAGCAATTGAAACCGTGACCGCGTTGTTGGGTCCCGTTTTAACCCAGCAAGGTATCGACAACGGAGTAATGCAAAACAACCGCGACGCCCTTTATTTCGCTGTTTTTTTGTTTGCCTTAGTGATCATCATCAATGCATTGACAAGCTTTTGGCGGCAACGGTGGAACGGACGCCTAGGCGAAGACATCATGTATGACGTTCGAGTAGAGCTTTTCAGCCACTACCAGCGGATGGGTCTGGATTGGTACACCTCAGAGAAGTCGGGAGTTCTGCTGAGCAGAATGACTTCTGACGTAGAAGCGCTCACACTTTTGGTAAACGAAGGCTTCGTAAATTTAGTAATTCAAGGGCTTACCGTTTCAGTCGTTACAGTAGTTCTGTTCTCCTACAACCCCGTTTTAGCTCTCCTGCTTTTAGGACTGGTACTGCCCCCATTAGTGGTTATGACACTTTGGTTTCGGTCTGTCAGTGAGCGCGGCTACGCAAGTGTCCGGGACAAAATAGCTTCTGTTCTCGCTGACCTATCCGAAAACCTTTCAGGGGTGCGAGTTATTGCTGCTCTCAATCGCCGACGTCAAAACGCTGAACTTCATCGCAATGTTGTCGGCAAATATCTCGATGCAAACTTGTACACCGCCAGGGCTGGAGCAATTTACGGTCCAGCCACAGAGGGCATCGGCATCGCCGCACAAGCAATCGTTCTTCTAGTTGGCGGGTGGATGGTTTTAGATGGTTCTCTTCAGGTCGGAGAGTTAGCGGCGTTCGTCCTATTCGTAAACACCTTTTTCGCGCCGATTCAGCAGATGGTTCAGCTGTACAACACCTACCAGCAAGGCCAATCGGGTCTTCACAAAATTAGTCAAATCTTAAGCACTCAACCATCGGTGCCCGAAAACCCAGATGCCCTGCCCTTACCCGCTATTGAAGGTCGCATTCGCTTTGATTCCGTGCACTTCCAATACAACGAAGGGCACGAGATACTCACTAATTTGAACCTTGAGATCCAGCCAGGCGAAACCTTCGCTTTTGTCGGTCCGACAGGAGCTGGGAAGAGCACCATCGCAAAGTTAATTAGTCGCTTTTACGACCCCATTCGCGGCAAGGTTCTTATTGATGAGCACGACCTACAAGCCGTCACACTCAATTCGCTGCGGACTCAATTAGGTGTAGTTCCCCAAGAGCCATTTCTCTTCCACGGAACGATCCGAGACAACGTTGCTTTTGCTCGACCCGACGCAACTGACGAAGAAGTGCTTGTGGCAATCAAGCACGTCGGCCTCGAAGAAACCGTTGGTGGACTCGCTGAAGGGATGCATACTCTGGTGCACGAGAGAGGTGTTTCGCTCTCGGCAGGAGAGCGCCAACTAATAGCCCTTGCGAGAGCGTTCTTATCGCGACCACGCGTGCTGGTTTTGGACGAAGCCACTTCAAGTTTAGATCTTCACTCGGAAGCCAAAGTTGAGAGAGTTCTTGACGGACTTCTCGAAGGTCGCACAGCCATCCTCATTGCTCACCGACTTGCGACGGCCATGAAAGCAGACCGGATAGCAGTGGTAGATGCGGGCGGGATCATCGAGCTCGGCTCCCACCAAGAACTAATAGACCTAGGGGGTCGTTATTCGGAAATGTTTGCTACTTGGTCCTCCCACTCCGATGATTCCTTAGATCAGCTTTCGGATTAATGGAAGCAATCTGGCAAGCTTGACCTGTGGAAAGCCACTCCCCGACAGTCGAACTCACAAATGTGTCAGTCAAGTATGAGGACAAGGTCGTACTTGCGCCATTGGATTTGGTGATTAACCCGACCGAAAGATGGGTTGTTCTAGGCCCGAATGGAAGTGGGAAAACTAGTCTAATTAAAATTTTGTCGCTCTACCGCTATCCCACTTCGGGAACGGTGAGGGTCCTTGGAGAAACTTGGGGCGCTACCGACATTCGAGAATTACGACGGCGGATTGGTTTGGCTTCGTCGTCTCTACGTGATCAGTTCCGAGCCGACATCAGTGCCTTCGATATTGTTATGACAGCCAGGTTCGCAGCACTCGAAACTTGGTGGCATGACTACACCGAGGCGGACCGTAGCGCAGCGCTTGAGTGTCTCCAGCGAGTTGGCGCCGACTTGCTAAGAGACCGAAAATTTCACACTTTGTCATCAGGGGAACAGCAACGAGTGCAGCTCGCCCGAACTTTGATGGGCGATCCAGGTCTACTGCTGCTTGACGAGCCAACTGCTGGCTTGGATCTGGCTGGGAGAGAACAGCTTGTAAGCACATTAGCTACCGTCGCAGCCGACGCGTCTACCCCAGCGACGGTCCTAGTAACGCACCATACCGATGAAATTCCTCCAGGGTTCACACATGGCCTCCTCCTGAAGAATGGGGAGGCAATGGCTCGCGGCCCGATTGATGAGATTCTTACTAAAGATTCCCTCTCCGAGTGTTTTGGTTTACAACTTGAGCTCGAAAATCGGGATGGACGTTGGCTATCTTGGGCTCGCAACTAAGTAGCCGATGAGCGAATCGAACACCGAGAGACCGCAATCCAAAGTATTTGGGGAAGTCGCTGAGCTTTATCACGCTGTGAGGCCTGACTATCCCGACGGTCTTTACAATTGGATGATCGAAACTTCGTCAGTAAACAGGCATGACCTCCTACTAGACATCGGCTGTGGAACCGGCAAATCGTCTGCCCCGTTTCTTAGGCGTGGATTTACGGTGCTAGGGATCGAACCTGATCCGATGATGGCTCGAGTAGCCTTACGCGAGCTTGGAGATCTAGACACCTTTTCTATTGAGCAGCTCCCACTCGATGAGCTTAAAACGATTCCTTCACAGGCAAGCTTGGTGTACGCCGGCCAGTCTTGGCATTGGATGGACCCTGAAACACGTTTCGAAAGCGTTGCTTCTCTACTCAATCCCGACGGGTGGTTGTGTGTTTTTTGGAATCGACCGGAGCAGACGCAGCAATCGTTCGATAGCGAAATGGATGCTCTTTACGACGAGCTTGCCCCCAGTTTTAACGCTGGATCCTCAAAAATTCGTTTGCCTGGATTGAAAGCGGCAATCGATGCCGATAGTCCCAAGGATGAATTTGACTTGAGCGGACTTTTTGAGCCTGTTCACACTTATGAGGAGTCATGGGAAAAAGTGATGAGCAGTGACGAACATGTTCAAAGTCTGATGACCCAATCAGACCATCGGATGCTTCCAGAGGAATCTCGCATTGAGCTATTTAGCAGGGTGCAAGAGTTAATTGACAACGATGGGGGCCGCTATAAGCAACGCTTCACCACTCACGCTTATGCAGCGAGGCTTTCTGTCTGAGAAAATCAAAGCATGACAACTAACGAAGACAGAATTCGTTCTTACTTCGCAGCATGCAGCTCCGGCTTAAGCAGCGAAGTAGCAAGCCATTTCACTGAAAATGCCGTGATCTACGACACAAACCATCCGCCAATAATGTCGGCCGAAGCAATCGGTGATTTTTGGGCGCAAATTTGCGACAAATGGGAGGGAGCGCGCTGGATCGTTGAGAGGGTGGTATCGAGCGGTGAGACTGCCGCTATCGAGTGGCGCATGGATGGAATAAACAACGGACAGGATTTTCAAATTCGTGGGAGCGAGCACTACCAATTTGAGGGGTCCCATATCGCCGAAATCAGACAATATTGGACATTCGACGCTGAAGACCCTGGAGGCGGATTGATTGATTACCCGTACATGCAACAAGACCGTTTAGGTTCAAATGACATCGTCTAAAGGCGAACACAACGAAGGTAAACATTTTGTTTATCCTGACCCTCAGTTCATTTCTAGGACCAGCGCCGCATCGGCACTGCGTCGTCTCGGCAATATTTTTGTTAGATATCGCGGCACTGAGGACCAGCTCAATTCGATTACTGAGTGGGCTAACTCCAGCGCTGATTCATTGCAGCAATCTCAATCAGTGCCAAGACCATCGGATTATTTCCAACGCCGTTATAGCGACCCTAGGCCTCCCGATGGGAGCGAGGTGATTGCCTTCAGTGACCGAACTTTTAGCGGCCCAGCTAACCCTATGGGGGCCGAGGTTCTCATCAGACGAGATGGTGACGAAGTGATCGGTCGCGTTGTTTTCGGAGCTGCTTTCGAAAGTGCTCCAGGAAGAGTGCATGGTGGAGCAGTGTCCGCGCTAGTTGACGACACCATGGGATACCTAATGATCGTGCTGGGAGAGGCGGCATATACCGCACGTTTGGAGGTCGATTATCGAGGCGGGGTTCCGGTTGATACTCCTGTTTGGTTCCGAGCTTGGGAACAGGAACGGGACGGCAGGAAAATTACAGTTTCGCTAATAGTTACTCGAGACGCCGGTGAGAAGGCAGAACCTCTCATTACGGCCAAGGGCCTATTCATCATTCCCCCCAAAGACGACGACTAGCTGGTTTGCTCTTGGCGCCATTGCAAGGCGGCCTTCTCCAGCGTCACGAAGGCGACTTCTCTCTTGGCTACCTCGTTGATCAATTTTTCCAGCATCAACATGCGGTGGCCTCGTCCGATCACCTGAGGGTGCATTGTGTATGTCAGTACGCCGCTTCCCCCATTTTGGAGAGCCCAGTCCAGATCACCCAACCAAGTCTCCAAAACTGCAGAAGCGGCGGTGAGATTGCCTCCCCGAGGTGGGATGTATTCGAACCATGGAAAGTCGTCAAGGTGCCAAGCGATTGGGAATTCAACTAGATCCACCTTCGCTCCCCACTCAATTCCGCCTCCCTTTTCCCATCGATCTCCAACCCGACACCAGTAAGGCTCGATGTCATGACCCATGAGAGACGAGTCATATATAAAGCCGTTTTCTAAGAGAAGCTCCAGCGAATGTTCGCTGACATACCATCCAGGAGAACGCCAGCCAACGGGTCGATTGCCTGCTATCGCTTCTAAAATTGACGCACCCGCCTCAAGCGCTTCGAGTTCTTGAGACCGATCCATTCGAGCTGGACTTTCATGATGGTTGCCATGGTGGGCCACTTCGTGGCCATGGTTTGCTATGGATTCAACTAGCTGCGGGTACGTGGTTGCCGTTATGCCCGGCACAAAGAAAGTACCTAAAATCTCGTATTGCTTGAGGAGCTTGAGAATACGTTCAGTTCCGACGACGCCAAATTCGCCCCTGCTGAAAGCTGTTGAGTCTTGGGTACCCATCCATAGCGCAATGGTGTCAACGTCGAAGGTAAGACTTACTTTTAATTCGTCAGCCACAGCGACAGTCTCGCGCTTACCATTCGGTTTTGTTTTGTAAAAGTTCGGAGAAAGGCGTATCCCTATTTGGGCCAGGCTCCTTGGGAAGGCCCAGGACTCTCTCTCCGATGATGTTGCGTTGAACCTCGTCAGTTCCGCCATAAATCGAGGGAGCGGGAGAGAAAATGGCCATTTCTTGAATTACCCCACCGGTCGCTGCGTCATCTCCCCAAAGCGCCATCTCCGGACCAAGAATTGCCCCCGCAAGCTCCCGAGTCCTATGCAATGCTGAGGTCATCAGAATTTTCGCGAGATTCCCTTCGCCACCCGTTTGTTGGCTCTTAACACGCGTTCGTTGACTGTTCATCCGCATTAGTTCAAGCTCCGTGTGGAGTCGCGACAGTTCCTGCCTTATTCGCACGTCGGCGAGTTTGTCGCGTTCTTCCGCTAAATCTTTGAGTAGTTGAAAGGTTCCAGGGCCCACACCGCCGGCAGCTAACGCAAGTCTTTTGCCCACGAAAGAACCCGATGACCTTTCTAGATGTCCGGCAATACTTCCTGGGTGGGCCGCCGCATAAGCCATCCCGTGGCCTCCACCAATGCCAGCACGTTCAACCATCAGCGTCGTGTTCGCAACTCGCCATCCTTCATTCAAGTCCCCAATCAGATCATCATGAGATACTCGGGCTTCGTCAATAAATACCTCGTTGAAAAGCGACCGACCAGTCATTTCGCGAAGCGGTCGAATTTCGACCCCATCCTGATTCATCGGGAAAGCAAACCAACTGATGCCTCGATGTTTTGCGGCATTTGGGTCGGTACGCGCAATGAGCATTCCATAGTCAGCGTGCTGGCCTTCAGATGTCCAAACCTTTTGTCCAGTGATAACCCACTCATCGCCGTCTCTGACAGCTTTAGTTTGCAATCCCGCCAAATCGCTTCCAGCTCCGGGTTCTGAGAAAAGCTGACACCAGGAGTCAGTGCCATTGAGAATAGAAGGAACATACTTTGCTATCTGCTCGTCCGTGCCATGGGAAAGGATGGTCGGAGCGGCGAGCATCATCCCTAAGCCCGCCGGAGAGCCTATGGCTCCACTTTCTCGAAGCGCAGACGCAAGCACACGTGTCTCGGATCGACTCCAGCCCTTACCGAAGGGCTCTGGCAGTCCGGGATTGGAGAAACCAGCGGACGAAAGTCGGTGCCACCATTCCTGCACAGACGCCTCAGGGTCCCAGTTCTCCCTTATCCACTTGTCCAATTCAATTCGTAACTCTTCGCTCATTCAAAAACCTCATTTAGAAATCACGCCCAGGAAACCTTGTCATTAAGAAGCTACCGGCGACTTCCTTTAGAGAACAGCTATCAACCAAGGTAACTTCTGAGTGGGAGATACCACGAACAGGAATCAAGTTGGCTGAAATAGCTCATGTAACAATAGAACGCATTCACCATTACCGAGACACCGTTCGCGCTTATCAAGTGCGAATAGATGGTGACGCTGTTGGAAAAGTAAAGGACGAGAAAGAATTAACGCTAGAGGTCGCTCCCGGAACTCACCATCTAAGGGTACGCCTCATGTGGCTGCAGAGTCCATCTATCGAATTCACGATTCAAGAAGGCGAGCATTTGAGATTTCGCACAGGACCCAACGGAGGAATTCTCCAGGCTTGGCGAATCTACTTTGCACCCCAGACAGCGATGTTCCTCGAGGCAGTTTAGCTAAAGCGTTCCAGGAGGCCTTCAAGCACAATTGCAACTCCATCTTCGTCGTTTGTTGGGGCTACCCGATTTGCAAGCGAAAGAATTTGTGGGTGCGAGTTCCCCATAGCTATTGATTCACCGGCCCATTGAAACATCGCTAAATCGTTCAGACCATCCCCAAATACGCAAGCAGCTGAAGCAGGAATATCTTGCATCTCCGCCACGGTGGCTAAGCCACTCGCTTTTGACACCCCCTTCACCGCAATTTCGGGAGTCTCTAGACCCGATGGTCGAATTTCTAAGCCTGGCGGAAGCGACTTATCTAACAATTCGATAGCTAGTGAAGGCTTCAGGTTTTTACAATCGAGAAGCCATGTAAGCACAGGGCCCGCAATAAATTGCGAAGCATCGGGAATGACTAAAGCATCTACATCGAAGTCAGCTGGAAAATCGTGAGTGAAGTCTGTCTCCCAAATGTGACTGCCGTCTGGCATATCAGCGCCAAGCGCTACGCCAGGGATTAACTTCCTAGCAACCTCGAGAGCCGCCAAAGCCTGTTCTTGGTTCATCGAATTTTGCCGAAGTAGAGACCCGTCACAAGCGTGGATGGTCGCCCCATTAAGGCAAACGGAGAACTCGACAACACCAAGTTTGTCAGCAATGTGACGCACCTGACTCCATGGGCGCCCGGTCGAGAGCACGACGGTTGATCCATTTTCGGTTACCGCTCGAATGCTGCTGCACACACGCTTTGACAAAGAGCCGTCCGAGCGAAGAAGGGTGCCGTCGATATCAAAGCCAAAAATTTGGGGAAGCGAGATCACAACTTGTCAATGTATCGGCGGGGTGCGACTCATAGCTCTAAGCATCCAGCGCTCCCCCATCAACTTTGAAATCGCTTCCGGTGATATGCCACGCTGCTTCGCTTGCCAAAAAAGCCACATATCTGCCTATGTCCTCAGGTGACGGTAGTCGAGCAGTCAAATTAGGGCTTCCATTTTTCAAAGCCCATGTCTGAATCTCCTCCCAACCTTCGATGCCTTCACGGCGAGCCCGCTTTTCGAGCATTTCGCGTACTTCGTCTGTTGCAATAATTCCCGGACTCACAAGATTTGAAGTAACTCCTGAGCCATTTAGCTCCTTAGCAAGGCTTCGCACCAATACCGGCAGAGCGGCCTTCGCAGAGTAATAGTCAGGATTCCTACGGTTGGGTCGTTCCGTTCCCACCGTTCCGAGAAAAATAATTCTTCCCCACCCTCGTTCTCGCATTGCTGGTAAAGCCCTCTGGGTCATTCTTACCCCGGTGAGAACGTTGGTATCCCAAGATTCGATCCACTTGTTTGTTGGATCGGCCCAGCTAGTGTCCCCTGGAGATCCATAGTTATTAACGAGAACATCAACTGTCCCTATTACTTTTTCCACTTGAGCGAAGATCGATTCAACCGACTCCGAAGCTTGCAGGGAACCGTGAACCGCTATTGCGTTGCCGCCTCTACGTCGAATCGACTCCACAGTTGAGTCAGCTTGGCCTTCGTCGTGTCCGTGAATTGCGACTGCGGCCCCTTCATCACAGAAGACCTTTGCGGTCGCCGCGCCGGTACCTCGATAGGAACCAGATATCAATACAACCTTGTCTTGCAGCCCTAGATCCATTCGAAAACCCTTGCTTTCTAATCGATTACTTTTGCAGTCGCTGTCGCTACGTCTAAAAGACGGCCATTTCCGATATCCAAAATTCGTATACGACTAGTCACCGAACTTTCATCAACCCTCAATGGCTCCCCTTCAACCCTGAAGGGCCCTTCTTTTGCTTGAGCTAAATAGTGGATTTCGATCTCCACACACCTCATCGGTAATTTCGTCACCATCGAACCGGCGTGTGTTGACATCGCATCGACTAAGACTGCTACTGCGCCACCTTGGATAGAGCCAAAAGAATTGTGAATTCGATGGTGATGAGGAAGCTCAATTGTCGGCTCACTTGGATCTGTCGTTATTTTGAGGTAGTTGTCTAACGGCAGGCGAGGCGATTCTTCATCTTTTTCCGAGTAGTCGATCGTTCTTCCCAAGCCAGTCCCTACGCTGGGGTTGTCACTGCGGGAAGGCAAACGAGCGTAAGTGCATGTCGCTCTTGCAACTTCTCCCTCCGCGTCGCTGATGGAGGTTTCGGTCACGACGTTGTTGCGCCCGACACGCAAAGGTTCGCATCGAGCGACGACTTGTTCGCCTTCGGCTTTCCTTCTCATAATCGTGCCCAACTCTAAGGTTGCCACCCAATCGGGTTGTACTTGCAAAACTCCATGGTGCCCAGCAACTGAGTCGACCAGTGTTGCAATAGCTCCTATGCGAAGCCATCCACCTTGATCCAGAAGGTCGGGAAGGATCGGCATTGTTGCGCTCACCTTTCCTGATGCATCAACCGAATGCCGAAGCCGGAGATGTCGCAAAATGTGTCTAGAGGGCGGGTACGACCGGGGCATGCTATGAATTCTTGGATTCCAGCAGTAATTCCAGCTGATCCCAAAGTTCTATCGTGGCGTCAGCGAGCGAATCAAGATCTCCGCCGTTGGCGATAACGAACTGTGCGACAGCTCGTCGCTCTTCATCCGAGGCCTGCAACTCAATTCTCGCTAGCGCATCCGACTCATCAATTTCTCTTTGGTTTTTTAGGCGTTCAAGACGGTCAGACATTGGAGCTTCGACGACGACTACCACCTCATATGGGTGTTGCGTATCGCAGCCCAGACGACTTTCGACTAGGACAGCCATGTCGTAGACAACAATGCTGTCTCGGCTCTGTATCTCCTCTACCGTTTGATCTAAGAGGTCGTTAATCGCCGGATGAGATATCTCCTCCAAGGCTGTTAATTGTTCTTCATCTCCAAAAACAATCTCAGCTAACGCAGCACGGTTTATGCCACCGTCGCCACTCGCCACCGCTGACCCGAATCGCCTAATCACATCGCTAACGGCAGTTCCGCCCGCTTCAATGATTTGACGGCCCAAGGCGTCTACATCGATAACCTTGGCACCTTTTTCACTCAAGAGTTGGGCGACGGTGGACTTGCCAACGCCCATGCCTCCCGTAAGTCCTACTATCAACATCGCTAGGTAACGACTATCCGCCGACGCGACCTTCTGGTGCATCCGTTGCCGGACCAGCAAAAGCTTGCGCTAGTTCCATCCACTCGGCAGCTAAGTCGCCGCGAACTTCTATTTCAGCTTCATGAGCACGTCGCCGTTGAGTGACGACTAGACAAAATTCGTAGGCGTCGGCTATCACGACGTCTTCGCAATCATTCGGGCCCCAAGTCCAGAGTTCGCCGCTTGGCGATGCCAACTCAACTCTTACAGGCGTTTCTGGTGGCTCCATACCCCTATTAACGTAACTCCAGCCTCTAGTAGTTACTCCAATGTGAGCTACGTGTCGAAGTCGATCTGATTGCGGGTATTGAGCACCGAAAGTATCTGCTACGTCGTGGCTGTGGGACCAAGTTTCCATTAGACGCGCCGTCGCAAAAGAGAGCGCACTCATATCAGGCCCGAACCACGGAATCCGGTCTTTCGGACCCAGAGGGCGGAAAGCTTCTGTCATTCGCGTACGTTCACTCGCAAACCAATCCCAGACTTCCTGGCCGCTCATCGCTTGAAAATCGACGTCGCCAATACTGTGCAAGCTTTCTCCTCCCTTAAGCATGTCTTCTTTTAGAGCCAAAAAAGCATCGGGGTCGAGAACGGCCATACTCGCCGCTACGTCCGCAGTTCCTAAATGAATAATTGTCTCGTGAGTATCCCAGCCCGCGGCAGGTGTTGGCAGCCGCCATTCATCCTCAGTCAACCCGGCGACCACGTCACTTAGTGCTTGGGTCTCCGCATCAAGATCGTCACATATTGCCCTCATAGGGTGGACCCTACACCCCCTCGACGATGTTCTTCTGCTCGAATCACTTTCACGACTAGCTTTACGTGGACTTATCTAGTCGGGAGGAATCGTGACTAAGCCTCTATGGACCCCAACTGCTGGCCAAAGAGAAGCATCAAATATGTGGGCGTTCGCAGAATCGGTCGGTATTTCGCTGGCCAATAATTCTTATGCTCACCTGCATCGATGGTCGGTAGAGCAGAGCGCAAACTATTGGAGAGCTGTATGGGATTTTGCTGGCGGTATTGGCGACTTAGGAAGAACCAACTCCAACGACAGAATCGGTCCCGCGTCTAAGTTTTTTCCAGACGCCACGCTCAATTTGGCAGAAAATTATTTAAAGCGGTCAGGTGATGAAACGGCCCTTCTCTATCGTGGAGAAAACGTCGTTGAACGTTCGGTTACATTCGCTGAGCTTCGCAACTCAGTGAGCCAAGTGCAACAAGCCCTTCGAGCCGAGGGGGTTCAGAGCGGAGACCGCGTTGCAACTCTGCTTCCAAACGGACCAGAAGCCATAATCGTTTTTTTAGCTGCTGCAAGCATCGGCGCAATTTACTCTTCGACTAGTCCCGACTTTGGCGCGTCAGGGGTTGTTGACCGATTCGGGCAGATAGAACCGAAAGTCCTAATTGCGACCGACAGCTATTTCTATGGGGGCACTAAACACGACTTAGTAGAGAAGATTGAACAGATCGCATCTAACTTGCCGTCCTTGAGGAAGATCGTCTTAGTCGGATACACCGGCAGAGCTTCCCAATCTTCAACTCCAGGAACTATCTCGCTTCAAGAATGGTTGGCCCCTTTCTCCCCTTGCGCTTTGGAGTTCGAGACTTTTGGCTTTGATCAGCCGGTTTACGTTCTGTACTCATCAGGAACCACAGGCAAGCCCAAATGCATAGTTCATCGCGCTGGAGGAGTTCTCTTAAAGCATTGGTCTGAACATCTCCTACATTGCAATTTGAGCCCTGGCGAGCGCCTTATGTATTTCACAACAACCGGTTGGATGATGTGGAACTGGTTGGTGGCTGGTCTTTCTAGTGGCCTATCGCTCGTTCTCTATGACGGATCGCCATTCTTTCCGGGGCCTTCCCGCCTCTTTGATCTCGCCGAAGAGTTAGAACCGCAATTGCTCGGGGTAAGCGCGAAATTCATCGAAGCTGCCATGAAAGAGCAGCTCCGACCCAAAGAAACGCACGATTTAGGAAGCGTTAGGACGATTGCTTCCACAGGCTCGCCGCTCGCGCCTGAGGGCTTCGATTGGATTTATACATCAGTAAAAGAAGATGTTCACTTGGCGTCCTTTTCAGGAGGGACCGATATCTGCGGTTGCTTTGTAATTGGAGATCCAACAAGTTCGGTATTTCGCGGCGAGATCCAGCGTCCCGCCCTAGGAATGGACGTCGCGATTTTTGACGACGCAGGTCGGCGCCTCGGCAACAACTCCCGAGGAGAACTAGTTTGTTGCAACTCCTTCCCTTCGATGCCTCTCAAGTTTTGGGATGATGACGATGGCAAAAAATATCATGCTGCCTATTTCGATAAGTTTCCCGATGTCTGGCACCACGGCGATTTCGCAGAGTGGACGGAAAATAGCGGCATGATAATTTCCGGGCGATCGGACTCAACTTTGAATCCGGGTGGAATCCGGATAGGGACTGCTGAGATTTATCGACAAGTCGACGCAGTAGACGAGGTTCTCGAGAGCATCGTCATTGGTCAGGAGTGGGAGTCAGACACGCGAGTTGTGCTCTTTGTTCGGTTACGCGACGGACTCGAACTCGACGAGACGATTGAAGCGAAAATACGCCGGCAAATCAGGGAAGGAGCGACCCCGAGGCACGTACCAGCCCTCATCGCTCAGGTGCCCTTAATTCCTCGGACCAGAAGCGGCAAGTTGGTCGAGCTTGCAGTGCGGGATGCAGTCCATGGTCGCGAAGTGAAAAATACTGAGGCTATTGACGATCCTTCAGCACTCAATCTCTTTCGAGAACATCCGGCCCTAGGGTGAAGCAGCTAAGCACTCCGGATCGGAATAGAAGAGAGATGGCAGCGCGACCAAGGAATCAAATTTGCTCTACGACCGTTATACGAAAACCTGAGTCACTTCATGCCTGACTTAGCTTCTGCCCAGAAAAGTGGAATACCCGCCGCCGCGATCGCAATGGTGGGTTGGGCAGCCTCCGGGGTAATAGCAAAGGGCATAAGCGAGCTCGGTCCCTTCGCCGTCGTTTTTTGGCGAATGTGGATATATACAACCATCGTGCTTCTGTTTCTCAAGATGCGAGGCACACCTCTCCGCAAGGAATCTTTGCGGATCTCATTGAAGGGAGGGCTGTCGTTAGGGGCCGACATTTTGCTCTTCTTCTCTGCTTTACGCCTGACAACGGTGGCAAACGCCACGGTGATCGGTTCCTGCCAGCCCTTAATTATGTTGCTGATCGTGGGTCGACTTTTTGGAGAACGTCCAAGACGTCACGACTGGTTCTTGGCGCTAATTGCGTTAAGTGGCGTAGCGATTGTGATGTTTGGCTCAACTGGGGTCCCTGGTTGGAGTCCGAAGGGAGACTTACTATCAGTGGCGACCGTTATCGCATGGACGGGCTATTTCGTTTTCTCCAAACTGAGCACCCAAGAAATTGACTCATTCCAATACACAGGCGCGACAGCCCTAATTTGCGCAATTTTTGCTACGCCGTTCGCTCTGCTTTCCGGCGAATTATTTGTCATGCCTTCGACGAGCGCCTGGTTTTGGCTTGTCATGCTGTCCCTTGGCCCCGGATTTACTTCTCACATGCTGATGAACTGGGCACTCGCACGAATTCCTGCTTGGTTTGGATCAACCTTGACCTTGGCGATTCCCGTGACCGCAAGCATTATGGCGTGGGCGTTTCTCGGCGAAGAGCTAATTGCTTTGCAGTTCGTCGGAATGGCCGTGGTGCTCGTGGCTTTAGGTTCCTTGGTCATCGGACAAACGAAAGGTCGCAACAACTAGCTCGCCGATCTCACCGCCCTTTCCAATTCGGCAATCTTTTTTCCGCGAAAGCCTTTGGACCTTCTCGAGAGTCCTCACTCCTCATCATTGTTTGCACTGCGGGAAACTCGCCGTAAAACGCTTCTCCCAGGGTCAGATCAAGTCCCCGCATAGCAGCCTGCTTCGTGGCTTGAATGGACAAGGGAGCTCCTAGCAGGATCTCATCAATTAGTTGGTCAATTCTCTGGTCTAACTCTTGGTACGGAACCACATCGTTGATAATTCCGATATCTCTGGCGCGCGCAGCCGTCATTGACCTCCCTGTGAGTAAATACTCCATAGCAAGCTTCAGGGGCACCTGCCTCGGAAGCCGATGCACACCTCCTCCTCCGGCGTAGATTCCTCTTCTCGGCTCCGGTAGCCCAAATTGGACGTGATCTGCAGCTACCACTAGATCGCAGGCCATCGCAACCTCAAAACCACCCCCCAAAGCGATGCCGTTCACTCGAGCAATGAGTGGCTTTGGGTAATCAAAACGTTCGATCAGTTTTGTTACTCGACTCATGAGTTCAGCATCCGCTTGTTGCTCACTTGCGCTCGAATGTTGAATTTGCGACAAATATTTTAGATCTCGACCTGCACAAAACGCTTTATCGCCAACACCAGTCACGACCACAATCCAAACGTCATCGTCGTTTGCCGCGTGATCCAGCAAGTCGCTCCACTCTTTGTGGGCGGGTGTGTTGATCGCATTTCTGACTTCGGGGCGGTTGATCGTAATGCGCGCCACGTGGGGTCGAGGGCTCTCGTAAAAGAAGTATTCGGGCTGCCAATCAAGTTCTTTCATGACCCGATCGTAGACAGGACTGCACGCAAACGTCAGACATGCTGGACTGTAGCAATGGAAACAGAAGAGACAAGAGCATTAATTAGTAAGTACTACGAGGCACTAACCCAAGGAAATCGCACCGAAATCCAAGCCTGTTTAAGCGAGGACGTGATTTGGCAATTACCTGTCACCGCAGGAGAGAACGGGACGGGGGGTTCCGATCCCAAAGGAATAGTCAGAGGAAGGGAAGCAGTCGCTGCCGAGCTGGGTGGCCGAACTATCAAAGACACTTTTGATCTTTCTAAACCATTTGGAGTCGAGATTCGTCAAATGATTGTTGACGGCAACACTGCTGCCGTTCAACAGAGATTGACTGCAACGGCCAAAGCAACGGGTGCGTCTTATGACAACCAATATTGCTGGGTTTATTCCTGTGCTGGCGGGGAAATCACTCAAATGGAGGAATACACCGACACGCTTTACGCGTCGCGTGCAATGGGTTGGAACGAGGAGGAGTAACCCGATGTTTGAGGAACATGTAGTTATTGAAACTGGCGAGGGTTCGGCGTCCACATTCATTGTGCGTCCAGAAACAGATGAGCCTCATCCTTTGATTCTTTTCCTTATGGACGCTCCAGGGAAAAGAGAGGAGCTCCACGACATGGCTAGACGTGTCGCCGCTGCTGGCTACTACGTGATGTTGCCGAATCTTTACTACCGCGATGTTCCGTCATTCACAGTGCATCGCGAGGACCCCGTCAGCACTAGATATATGGCAGAGCTAATGGGCAATCTGAGCAACGCAATGGTGGCTGCAGACGCAAAGGCCCTAATTCGCTACGCGTCCGAGGATCCCCATGCCGATCCCGGAAATGTCGGCGTTACCGGTTACTGCATGAGCGGGCCTTTCGCAATATGGCTAGCAGCTGAATTCCCCGAAATAATCAAAGCTGCTGCTTCCATTCATGGAGTGCTACTTGCGACGGACACCGACGATTCGCCTCACCGCCGGGCGGACGATATCTCCGGAGAACTACTGATTCTCGCTGCGGAGTTTGACAACTGGGTCGACCGCCCTCACTACGATCGTCTGCTCGAAGCGCTTAACCATGGAAACACCAACTTCTATGCTGAATGGATCGAAGGTACGCACCACGGGTTTGTTTTCCCTCAGCGCCCTATGTACAACAAGCAAGCATCGGAGCGTCACTGGGAACTATTGCATTCGCTATTTGATCGCAATCTAAAATCGTTTCCATGACAATTAATCCCGCCAGATGTACTCGAATTGCAATCGCCGATCCCCCCGAAGTATCTGAGGCGAATCCGATCCACGATGAAAAAGCCAAAGAATACGGATACGCCGGGGGCATCGTGGCGGGAATCCATACCTACGGCTGGATGGTTCCGGCAATTCTGGATTCGTTAGGCGAAGAATGGCTTGCGCACGGATGGTGCGAGTTTCAACTGCCTCGACCTGTCTATGTCGGTGATGAACTTCTCACCCAAGTAGTTCCGTCCGACCACCACCCTGGCGTGGGCCTAATTAAGCAGACTGCCGTAAACGACGAGAGAATAACTATTGAAGGCTATTGCGGTCTGGGTGATGCTCCGTGGCGAGACGAATTTTTGCTTCCAAACCAACGTTCGCCACAACCGGAAGCTGCAGAGCGGCCGTTTCTTAATATCGACCAAATTCCCACGAACCAGGACTATCCAGCTATGTCAGTACCTCTCGCACAGCGGGAGGCCCTTGCATGGATGAGTGAGCGCATTCACGATGATGACCCAATGTGGATTTCAGGGGCCAATCCTAGGGTGCATCCGTCGTGGCTGTTGGGGCAGATGACTCCGTTAATCAGGCATTCATACCGAATGCCGGCTGGTATACACGCTTCTGGACGTGTCCAACATTTGAAAACTTTTGAGGCGAAAGGCGACGTGTCGGTCGCTGGTCGCTGGGGTGACCTGGAAGTTAGAAAAGGCAAGCCCTGGTCCACAACTGATGCAGTATTCACAGACTGCGATGGCTCCGATGTCGCTCTTGTCCGCCAAGTAGCCGTAATTTTGCCCCCGCTAGGAACTAACTAAGCAAGAACGAGCCCATTGAAATGTTGTAGAACTAGCTAGCGAAATTCGCTTCGAGGAGGGACTAAATGCCTGTTGAGAAACTACTTGTTGCAAATCGGGGGGAAATAGCAATACGTGTTGCGCGTGCCGCCGGTGACCTGGATATTCCAACGGTTTCGGTTTTCAGCAGCGACGACCACTTATCGCTGCATACCCAGGCGACAGACTATTCTGAGGGTTTAGACGGCAGCGGGGTCAGCGCATATCTAGATATTGGGCAAATCGTGGAGATTGCAATTTCCACCGGCTGCGATGCGGTACATCCCGGTTACGGTTTCCTGGCCGAGAACGCTGACTTCGCTCGGGCATTGGAAGAGGTTGGCCTGAATTTCGTGGGACCAACTTCTCAGCAGCTTGCGCTCTTCGGCGACAAACTTGCGGCCCGCGACCTTGCTTCACGACTCAACGTTCCCTTAGTACCAGCGACGTCCGGATCTGCCTCACTTGAAGAGGTAGTCAACTTCCTCGAAGAGCACGGCGCAATAATGATTAAAGCTGTCGCTGGGGGCGGCGGACGCGGCATGCGCAAAGTGCTAAAGGGAGACGATGTAGCCGCTGTATATGGGCGATGCCAAAGCGAGGCCCTTAGCTCTTTTGGCATAGGGGATGTTTATGCGGAGCAATTAATTGAAAAGGCCCGTCATCTCGAGGTCCAAATTATCGGCGATGGCTCGTCAGTTGCTCACTTGAGTGAACGGGAATGCACCCTCCAAAGACAGAACCAGAAAATTATTGAAGTCGCTCCTTCTCCATCAATTAGCTCAGAAGTTCGCGAGTTGCTAACTGAATCCGCTATCCGTATGGCGTCAGAGGTCGAGTATCGAGGTCTAGGAACTTGGGAGTTTTTAGTCGACGCAGAAGATACGTCGACGATCGCCTTTATCGAAACCAACGCCCGTCTTCAGGTCGAACACACGGTGACCGAAGAAGTCACTGGCGTCGACCTAGTTCGCAGCCAAATTTTGATTGCAGGAGGTTCCACCCTTGCCGAATTAAACCTTGAGCAAGATGATGTGCCTCAACCTAGAGGGTTCGCTGTCCAGTGCCGAGTAAATACCGAGACAATGAATGAAGAGGGAATGGCGCGTCCTGCAGGAGGAACTTTTTCGACTTATCAGACCCCTAGCGGACCAGGCATCAGAACAGACTCCTATGGTTACCAGGGCTATGCAACCAACCCGAATTTCGATTCGCTAATCGCGAAGGTAATTGCTTATTCGCCAACTAACAGTTTCGGAGATGCGATTCGACGTGCCAAACGAGCGCTGACTGAATTCAGGGTCGAAGGCGTTCGGACCAACATTGAGTACCTGCTCGCTCTGCTGAGTCGAACAGAGGTACAGAATAACGAAATTACGACCAGCTTTATTAATGAATTCGCTCCCGAGTTGCTGGATGCAGCTAATCAAATTTCAGTGGCACTAAGCCCGGCAGATGACGTAGGTGCGACTAGCGCTTCAGATCTAGCGGGTGCGCAAGTCAGCAATGATCCTCTAGCTGTCTTACAGCATGGCGATATTGATCAACGCACTAAAAGTGAGAGCATCGATTTGGATGCGAGTAGCCCGAGTATCGGTCCTGACGGAACCAAACCGCTAGAGGCGCCATTACAGGGCACCATCATTTCAGTTGACGTTGAGCCTGGGGACGAAGTCGCAGCGGGTCAACCTGTAGTGGTCATGGAAGCCATGAAAATGGAGCACGTAATTGCCTCAACCATGACGGGAATCGTTCGCTCATTAGGAGTAGGTGTTGGGGACACAATTTACGAAGGTCATTCGCTTCTATTCATTGAAGAAGCTGACCTTGACATTCAGCGAGGGGAAGTTGCGTCTGAAATAGATTTAGATCACGTGCGACCCGATCTTCAAGAAGTATTTGATCGCCACTACAAGGGAATGGATGAAGCGAAACCTGCCGCTGTCGAAAAGCGACATGGAAGAGGCCATAGCACCGCACGCGAGAATCTTGCTCGCTTAGTCGATGATGGCAGCTTCATAGAATACGGCCCACTAATGGTTGCAGCACAGCGACGCCGTAGGTCACTTGATGATCTCATCGACAACACTCAAGGTGACGGGATGGTCGCTGGGATAGGAAGTGTGAACGGCGCTCTTTTTGATGAAGACACCGCTCAAACAATGGTGATGTCATATGACTACATGGTCCTTGCCGGCACACAGGGTCTCCAGAACCATCGGAAGAAAGACCGACTCTTTGAGCTAGCGGAACACAACAAACTGCCAACTGTGCTGCTGGCCGAGGGTGGAGGCGGAAGACCCGGCGACACCGATACCGCAGGAGGGGCAGGTCTGGATTGCTGGGCATTCACATTTTTTGCGAAATTATCTGGATTAGTGCCGCTTGTCGGGGTGACTAACGGCCGTTGTTTTGCTGGCAATGCAGTGCTTCTTGGTTGCTGCGACGTCATTATTGCCACCAAAGGCTCCAACATTGGCATCGGCGGACCAGCCATGATTGAAGGTGGTGGACTAGGGGTGTTTCGGCCTGAAGAGGTAGGTCCCGTTGATGTTCAATTCTCTAATGGCGTCATAGATATTCTTGTCGAAGACGAAGAGGAAGCCATGGAGGTTGCTAAACAATATCTCTCGTACTTCCAAGGGCCGATATCCGATTGGGAAGCACATGATCAACGCCTGCTACGACACGCTATTCCCGAAAATAGGCTTCGCGCCTACGACGTCCGCGAAGTGATAGAAACGATGTGCGACGTCGGCTCAGTTCTCGAGATCCGAAAAGGATGGGGACCTGGATGCGTTACAGCTTTCGGGAGAGTCGAGGGCCGGCCAGTCGGGATTATCGCAAATAACAACCATCACCTTGGCGGCGCTATAGATGCAGACGTTGGAGACAAGGGCAGTCGGTTCATGCAACTCTGCGACGCGCATGATATTCCACTGGTTTTCTTATGTGATACGCCAGGGATTATGGTTGGGCCTCAAGCTGAGTACGACGCAACCGTCAGGCATGCCACGAGAATGTTTGTCACCTCAGCCAGCATCACAGTTCCCTTTATGACCGTTGTACTGAGAAAAGGTTACGGTCTTGGAGCACAGGCCATGGCTGGCGGAAGTTTTAAGGCACCAACATTCTGCGTTTCTTGGCCGACCGGAGAGTTCGGCGGAATGGGACTTGAGGGATTTGTGAAGCTTGGGTATCGCAAAGAGTTGGAAGCGATAGAAGATCCCGAGGAACGGATCGCGTACTACGAAGAAATGGTCGCAAAACTGTACGAGAATGGCAAAGCAGTTAGCACGGCGACATTTTTCGAATTAGATGACGTGATCGACCCCGCCGAGACACGAAACTGGATTTCGATGGCTCTTCGAGCGGCTCCGTCCCCTTCTCCTCGCGTTGGCAAGAAACGACCGATGGTTGACACTTGGTAGACGAGGCCAGCGTCCGCCTACTTCGATTTGCTTGATTTGTTATTCGAGTAATTCAGCTATGGCCAGTTCCGCTATTCGATCACTGTCGTAGCCAAGATGTTCGGTCAAAATTTCGAACGTATGCTCTCCCAGAACAGGCCCTGCGTGAGTTACCTCTCCTGGTGTTCTTGAAAGTTGGAATCGTGGGCCGTCGACGTAAAAGGGTTCATGGCTGGCGTGAATAACTTGAGCAAATAGACCGCGATGCTCCATTTGCGGGTCAGTTAATAGTTCTGGCGAGTTTTGAACGGTGTGCGCAGCTACTCCCTTTGCCTGCAAACGTTCCATGAGTTCGTTTCCGTTGTAGTTCTGGGTCCATTCCGAAATCAGAGCATCAAGTTCGTCATGACGTCGACGCCGTTCTTCCTTCGTAAGGCTCGCCAGTTCCTCGCGTTCCATTGCCTCGGCTAACGCTGTCCACTGATGGTCATCTGCGCAAGAAATTGCTATCCAGCGATCTTCTCCCAAAGTGGGATAGCCACCTTGAGGTGCGAATACATCGTCGCGGTTACCCGCTCGCTCCCATACGTTGCCATTAATCGAAAATTCCAGCAGGGCTGGGGACATCAAGTGCAACGCTGCTTCAGCCTGTGATAGGTCAATGTACTGGCCCTCTCCGGTTCTTCTTTTATGTTCGAGGGCGCCCATTACTGACGCAACCAGCCACCGGGGTGACGTGTAGTCGGTGTACGCGCTAAAGGGGCCACTCGGAGCTCGGTCAGTCCATCCAACAGGGTAGAAAAAGCCAGATATGGCCGCTGCCATTGTTCCGAATCCTGCGAGCATTGCTAAGGGACCCGTCTGACCCATCAAACAACTCGAGGCCATTATTATCTCTGGTTTTTTCTCCGCAATCTGGGGGTAACCGATGCCCCAGGCCGACATTGCCTTCGGTGAAAATGACTCGAGTACTACGTCAGCCCATTCAATTAAATCCCAGATGACATCAATAGCTTCAGGTTTCGAAAGATCGAGGCTTAGTCCTTGTTTGCCTGCGTTCATGTTATTGAAAATGCCCGACTTATCGGGGTCGGCTTCATCGTTGGGAAACGGCTGCAATGTCCGCACCGCATCAATTTTGTTTCCCGACTCCACACGAATGATTTCGGCACCGTAGTCGGCCAAAACGCGAGACGCGGCAGGTCCTGCCATTGCCCACATCAAGTCAAGAATTTTGACGCCTTTGAGAGGTAACTCTTTTGAAACTTTCACCGTTTCTATCGGTACCTCTGGAGTTCTTTCACTTTGGTCGAGAACTTCGTCGGTATGCTCGCCTAGCCGCGGAGGTGCACCAAGTTTTTTCAGCGGCGTCGCTCCAAATTTTGCAAAGGAACCGGGGTAGTTAATCTTTGTTCCGTCGAAGTGTTCAACCGTTTCCCAATAGCTACGGAAAGCAAGTTGTTCACTATTCACGACTTCTTCCGTCGTCGTGATCGGGGTGATCAACAAACGCCTTTGCATTGCAGCTTCAAGCAACTCAGCCTTAGTCTTTGTAGCGAAAAATTGGCCTAGCAAGTCTTTAACACGTTCGTATTCGGCAGGCGCTTCACGACCGTCGAGCAGCATCATCGCATACTCGAACCAGTCTTTGTCGCGTGTGGCTTCATCGCAGAAGCCTTCTTCAAAAAGCCAGTTCATTAAGTTCTGTGTGAAAGGCCCGAATGCATTACCAAACAAGAACGAAACCGATGCGTATCCATCTTGGCAAGGCCACATCAATTGAATGCGAATCCCTTCCAACAATGCGCCTCCCGCTATGCGGGTGGGAACTGACCCACCTAGGGGCGTTGCGAGTGACATCGATTGTGTACATTGATTCATTGAATGCTGCGCAGATACGTCGATGTGCTGCCCTAAGCCAGAGGTGGTCTGCCGCTCAAAAAGAGCTATTAAAGCAGCCCCCGCTGCTTCCGACGCTGCGTTACCAAACGCCTGCGGCAGGGTGCCTCCGGCTCGTAACGGCGACCTGTCTTCGTCGCCTGTAAGAACCATGTTGCCTGCGGAAGCTTGAATAGTTAAATCGCTGTATAGCCAGTTGGCTTTGGGGCCATTGCTTCCAAACGCTGTGATGGAGACGTTGATTAACTTGGGATTAAGCTCCTCAACTTCTTTCTTACCTAGGCCCATGGATTCCATGACACCCGGGTCAAAGGATTCGAACATAATGTCCGCACCGCGTATCAACTCCGTTAGTTTTTCCCTGCCGTTTGCAGTCTCAAGATCTAAGATCACGCTCTTTTTGCCGCGGTTGTAAGACCAAAAGGTCAGTGAATGCTCTCCGTCGTCAATATCGTTCGCAAATGGCCCGATTCTCCTCGCTGTGGACCCCGAGGGAGGCTCAATTGCAATAACCTCTGCTCCCATTTGAGCAAGAATAAATCCTGCCAAATGACCACGTTCATCCGTTAAATCCAAGACACGGTAATGATCGAGCACCAATTTCCCCCAATTCAATGGCAGACCGTTCCATGACGATAGCCCCCCTTTGGCAGTCTTTCTGACTACGGTGCTTAATATGTCTTTACCACCGCATCGAGTCGACTATTTACCTATGGTAGATCGGCCTCGAATTACGTGGCCAGGCAACGCGAGGGTCGCGCTGTGGATAGCTCCGAATGTTGAACACTACGAGTATTTGCCTCCGAGGGATCCGCAACGCAATCCTTGGCCACGGTCACCTCACCCAGACGTGCAGGGCTACGCTCACCGTGACTACGGGAACAGAGTCGGTTTCTGGCGCATGCTGGAAGCGCTAGATCAACATCAGGTCAGGTGCACGGCATCAACAAATCTTGCAGTCTTTGAGCACTACCCCGACATCGGTAAAGCAATGGCAGATCGCGGGTGGGAAATCATGAGTCACGGGATCTACAACACTCGCTATCTCTCCGCGTTGACAGAAGACGAGGAGCGTGCATTTTATTCGGACTGCATCGAAACTCTTAAGCGACATACCGGCCAACGGCTGCGCGGAATGTTGGGGCCCGCTGTTTCAAACACAGTTCGAACGCCTGACCTTATGGCGGAGGCAGGACTGACGTACCACGCGGACTGGCTGCATGACGATCAACCAGTTCCAATCAACGTCAAGCAAGGTCAATTAATTTCGGTTCCTTACAGCATCGAATTAAACGATGTGCCCGTGTTTCTTCAGCACCATGACACCGCTGACTTTGTAGCAATGGTAAAGGCACAGTTCGATACGTTGTATGCCGAAGGTGCTGAGTCGGGTCGCGTTATGGCCCTCGCCTTACACCCTTACTTAATGGGTATGCCCCACCGCATTGCCGGCTTAGAGGAGATCTTGGATTATCTGCTCGGCCACAAACTGGTTTGGCAGGCCACAGCTTGTGAAATCGCGGACCACTTTATCGAGAACCACTACGAGGATTTCGTTCAACATGCACAACGTATCAAAGGTGTAGCTGATGCCAGCTGAGCGTTCCTACGGTATGGATCACCCTCATTATCATTACTCCCCAATTCCGGAGCGGCCTTCGCTTCGTTGGCCAGACGGAAAGGCGCTCGCCTTGGGGGCGCTCATTCTGCTGGAGCATTACGAATGGCAACCCCCAGAGGCTGCCTACAGTCTTCGAAATCCTAGTGGAGGGCTAATAAAGTTGCCCTCGCCTGACTATCTGCAGCTAACACATAGAGAATATGGTCATCGGGTAGGCGTTTTTCGTCTGCTGGACTTATTGGAGCGTTACGCAATTCCAGCTACGGTCGCAATCGACTCTCTAACAGCATTGAACTACCCGTGGCTTGTTGACTATTTACTCGAGCGTAGGTGTGAACTCATCGGACACGGCATCGCAGCAAGCAGACTGATTACTTCGAAAATAAATGCAACAACTGAGAGTGAAGTTATTGAAGAGTCATTAGACGCTGTCGAGCAAGCATCGGGTGTACGTCCAGTTGGTTGGCTGTCTCCAGAAGGCGTCGAATCCGATCGAACTCCAGCACTGGTGGCAGCTGCCGGTCTCAAGTATTTGTGCGACTGGCCGAATGACGAGCAGCCTTATCACATGACGGTTCCTGCTGGAAACCTTGTTTCGCTCCCGTTATTCCTCGAGGCCGATGACGAGTTTGCTTTGTGGCACCGCCGAACCAGCTTGCAGAGTTGGGAGCAAACAATCGTTTCGGCAGCAACTCAGCTTCATAGGGATGGCGAGAACTCCGGTCGCCATCTGATGCTGACTCTGCGTCCGTGGCTAACCGGTCAACCTTTTCGAATCTCCACTCTGGAACGGGCGTTATCTGAGGTAACAAAGCTTCCGAACCTTTGGCTGGCTCAAGGCTCGGAGATAGTCGATGCTTTTCTCGAATGCGATTGTTGATTTACCGTTTCCAACTGCCTAGCTGGGGTTGAGAAAGGCCAAGGTGGTCGCGCAGCGTGTCTCCTGAATATTCGGTTCTGAACAAACCTCTGCGCTGTAATTCTGGAACGACGAGGTCAACGAAATCTTCAAATGCTCCTGGCATGTGAGTTCCAGCAATAACGAACCCATCACACGCAGGGGTTGTGAACCACTCTTCGAAGTAGTCCGCCAACTCTACAGGTCCCCCGACAACGGGGTGAGCAAGTCGCCCTCTCCCTGATACTTCAACGAAATCGCGCAGTGTGGGGGTTTGTTTGCCTGTGACCTCTATGACTTGGTTGCGGATGCCTTGGATGCCGGTCATTGCTTCCACATCTTCAGCTGAAAGAGGTTCGTCAAGCGCCTTGTCAGAGAAATCAAAATTCAAACCTTCGGAGAGCAGGGAAAGATCATCAATCAGATTCGGAAGCTTGTCGTAAGCTGCCCTTCTATCTTCCGCCTCCGCCATAGTTCGCCCTACTACAGGAAAGGTGAGATTAGCAATCTTGACCTGCTCGGGGTCACGTCCAGCAGCTCCAATTGCTTCTTTAACCTTGACGTAGTTTTCTTTCGCACGGCCAATATCGGGATTAGCCATGAACAGAAGTTCCCCCCAACGAGCGGCGAATTCGATACCTCGACCGCTTTGTCCGGCTTGAATAACAACAGGGTGCCCTTGGGGCGTCCTAGGTACTGTGAAGGGGCCTCTCGAACGGTAGTGACTTCCCTCGTGATCTAGCCGATGGACCTTGTCTCCGTGGGCGTAAAGCCCTGAGTCTCGATCAGCGACTATCGCATCTTCTTCCCAAGTGTCCCAGTGGCCGTGGACGATCTCCATAAACTCATCTGCTTGGTCGTAGCGAGTGTCATGATCGGGCGCCTGGGAAAGGCCCATGTTTTTTGCTTCATTGTCGTTTACTGAAGTAACCACGTTCCATGCTGCCCGGCCACCAGTCATGTGGTCCAGGGTGGAGAATACGCGCGCTATGTGAAATGGCGGGAAATAAGTTGTTGAGTATGTGGCGCCAAGTCCCAATTTTGTGGTTGCCATTCCCATGGTTGTCAGCACCGTAACAGCGTCAAGCTTTACGCAACGGATTCCATTCTCAACTGTGTGTTTGTGATCACCGCCGAACATGTCGGGCATCGCTAATCGATCGTCGAAGAATCCAAGATCGAATAATCCTCTTTCAAGGACCTTTGCTATGTGCTGATAGAAGCCAACGCTGGTCACGTCATGTCTAGCGTCGGGGTGGCGCCAAGCTGCCGGAATGGTTGTGCAGTTCTGAGCTTGCAAAAACCCTACGAGAGCTATTTGCCGTTTAGCAGCGTTCACGAGAGTTGAGACTTCACAAGGTCAGCGACTACGCGCCCCTCAGCGCGACCAGCTACAACGATGTTTACTGCTTTCATGGCTTGTCCCATATCTGCCATAGTCGTGAAGCCTCCCTCAGCAAGCGCAACGGTTACCAGCGCCTTCAGCTCATCTTCACTTAGTTGTTCGGGGAGGTAACGCTCAAGAATCTCAAGTTCAGCTCGTTCATCCGCTGCTTTTTCTTCTCTTCCCCCGTCTGCGAAAGCTTCGGCTGCTTCGATGCGACGTTTGGCCTGACTGGCGATGATCTTTTCGACTTGCGTGTCATCTAGCTTCGCTGCGGACGAGCCTGCTACTTCTGCCTCTTGTACAGCAGCGACTATCGAGCGAAGCGTCGAGACGACAGTTTTATCTTTCGCTTTCATCGCATCCGTGAGGTCAGCACGGATCTGGTCTAACAAGCCCATGTGCCCGTTGGGTGTCTCTCAACATTGTCTGACGGAATAGCGTCGATTTGATGATTTATTGCCAACTCGCTTGAGGGGTCACCCGCTATGCGCGTGTGCCACATTCGGCGTGGCTCTGTCATGTCGAATGGTGTCCCTCGATGCTGTAGTCGTCTGTTATCCCACACAACGGCGTCTCCTACTTCCCAATCGTGATGATAGGTGCGTGGAGGTTGACATGCCCAGTCGTTAAGTTCGTCGAGAAATTTTTGTGAGTGGTCTTTTTCCATCCCGACTATGTCGTGAGCGTGACGACCGATTATCAGGTTGGGCTTACCAGTAACAGGGTGAACCTTTACTAAGGGGCGCAGAGATACTTGCATATTGTGATATCCGTACAAGCCATAGGTTCCGTCATCGTTTTTTTTATCGGGGAGATAGCCAGACCTGCCTTGGCTGTAATAAAGAGAGTGATACGCGCGCAGGGCAGAAACATGCGCTCGCGCCTCATCGTCTAGGTCCTCATATGCAGCCCGCATATCAGCCCACCCTGTGGCAGCTCCACTGGATGGAATTATTTCCGCGCTAAAAACAGCGCCCTTGGCCTGCAGAGGCATGTAGGTACTGTCATGGTGCCAGCCTTCGTTACCGCGAAGCGACTTGACGACTTCGTCATTATTTTCGTAGTGCACTTTGCCGTCTTTACCAATATTGGAAATTGGGGCGCGAGAGAACTCAAGTGTTCCGAATCGTTGAGCGAAGTCGTCCTGTCCCTCAGCCGTTAGATGCGCTTGGGGGAAGATAAGCAAAGCTCGGTCGATCCACAATTCGTAAAGTTCGTTCCATTCCGAAGCGGTAAGGCTTTCTAGGCTCACATCGGTCACTACCGAACCAAACGTGACACCTTCAAGCTGATCGACTTTCATATCCTCAGATGTCCTTTGCGATAAGGCTTACGTGAATCGTAGCGAGCTAAATCGAGTGATGTGGTTTCCAGGTATTTCGTTGTCCAGCACTTCGTACTCGCGGCGGTCCGGCGAATTTACAAATCGTTCATAGTTCTCGTACACGCCTGAAATGAATGTGAGAAATAATTTCGTTGCTGGTCAAAGGCGATCGGTGGAAGGGACTGCTTTGTCCTGGACCTAGCATGCCGACCCCCTCGAGTGCGCAGGTGCAGGCGAAGTCGGTCCCAGCTAGACAGAAGGCTGCCTAACTAGGGAGGTGGCCTTTTGTCGTTTTACGGAAGCGCTGGGCTGCGAGTAAATGTGCGTTCGCTCATTTCTTGCGACTTTTAGGCTTTGATCGAACCCGCTCTGGGTATTGCCTTTAGACCCGTAATACCAATCTCGCGATGCAGGGAGTCTCTTTTCGCATCTACCCTGAAGGCTGCCGGGTCTATGCAGCGAAGAGAATGGAAGGTCACATGAGTAAGGACGTTCAATTTGACGCCGACTTGAGACTTCGCCTCTCTAGCAATTTAGGGAAGCATCGTTTGCGAGAAAGCGACGACAGTGAATTAATCAGAGCTTCGGTTTCGGTGATCGTGCTCAATAGCGATGCTGCAGCTCATGGGCATGACCCGTTGACAGACACAGCAACTCCCGAGGAACGGAAGCGTTTATTGGCAGGGATTCCCGGGGTGCCATCTGACGCCGACCTTTCGGGCACCGTTGAAGGCACCGCTGGAGGCGCTGCGGTCCTCCTGACTCGTAGGACATCCAAGCTGAAGGACCATCCAGGTCAGTGGGCGCTACCCGGTGGCCGAGTGGATGGAAATGAGTCAGCTCTGGAGGCCGCCATACGGGAGGCAAGTGAGGAAGTCGGCTTGGACTTGACGCCGGACAATCTTTTGGGTCGTTTGGATGACTATCCGACTCGGTCTGGGTACGCAATCAGTCCCTTTGTTTTCTGGGTCGGCAACGACCTCGAGCCTGAAGCGAACCCAGATGAAGTTGCTTCGATTCATCGGATTTCTATTCGTGAATTATCTCGACCAGATTCGCCTCGTTTCATCAAAATCCCCGAAAGCGACCGCCCCGTGGTGCAATTGCCCGTCGGGGGGGACCTTATTCATGCACCGACGGGTGCAATTCTTTACCAATTTCGGGCGGTGGCATACGAGGGCACTGAGGTTCGGGTGGACGAATTGGAGCAACCCGTTTTTGCGTGGCGTTAACTTTTGCAGAGCTCAGCCATGAACAGACATTGAAGAATCAGGATTAATTTGGCGAGTTCGACGGAAGTTACCCATATCGATTTGTAACGACGTGTGAGGACCTGTAACAACGAGCGGCTCGGAATCGTGATCGAGACCACCTTCGACTGCTTCGACTAGCTCTGACATGCAAAATCCAGCTACTGCCGCATTCTTAAACTGATTTCCACTCGTTCCTATCGCAACGTAGAAGCCATTTATACATGTTCGGTCATATATGGGGATCCAGTCATCTGAAACGTCGTATATACCGACTACCCCTTTCTTGCGATGAGGGACACCTACCGCTGGGATACGCCGATTGAGTCGCAAAACCTGTGCTTCCCACTGAGCCGGATCGATCTCGCTTTCGTGGTCGGCGTCAACCCAAATAAGAGGGTCGCAATCTGGCTCTGTACTTCCAACCAAAATATTTTTGCCGATATCAGGCCTAACGTAAATGCCGTTGTCATCATCGGCAATGGTTACTCCCCTTTGATCGACTTCAAGTTCCCTAGGTGCGGGCACATGATGCACTTCTTGTCGAAGAGGCGATGTGTTGATGGTCATGTCGTCGAGTGCTCCGGCCATTTGGTTAATAGCGCGGCTATGCGGGCCAGCGGCATTAATTACGACTGGGGTCGCTATTCTGGTGCCGTCTCGGAGACCTACTCCGTTTACGTGTCCGGCCTTTCGGCTTATTGAAACGACTTCAGCGTTGAATTGAAAATTGCAGCCGATTGCTGAAGCGGCATGTCTCAGATTTTCTGCCGCTAACTGGGGGTCGCTAACAAAGCCTGCCTCGGGCGTGAACAGCCCCCCCGGCAACATTTCTGTGGGTTGCTCCCAGAACTGGCCTTCTTCGGGGCGACTGGGTGGGCCGAAGCGGTGCAGATCTAATTCGGGTAACCGGTTTTTGAAGTCTTTTTCGCTCCAATGCTCGTAGGGAATTCCAATGGAGTCGAAGAACGGAAGTACTCGATCGTGGTGCCCGCCGGCATCTTTGAGACTCACCATCCCACATTGATGAAATTGGGCTAAGTCTGATTTTGGTTTGAGGTTGACATGGTCTGACCAATTTTCCCAATAGCGGAGACCTTCGTATGACATCGCTACTCCGGCATAAGTTGAGTAGGTGAAACGAACTATTGCGGAAGAAAAACTGGTTGAACCTAGACCAGCGGCGCCATTTTTGTCGATAGTTAGAGTCTTGAACCCGCGTTTACCAAGTTCAAATGTGATTGACGAACCGATTACTCCTGAACCGATAACAACTACGTCATAGGTCTGCTTTGCCATCTAGGAGTTCCTTCTGGCTGTGGCTAAAGACACTCTACTCAGCCAATGCGCATTGGCTTAGCGATAGAAGCGCTGAGCACTTCAGGTTCGCCGTCCGTGATATGCACATCGTCTTCTATTCGTATTCCACCGAAGCCTCGCAGCAGGTCAACTTCTTTCCAGTTGACCTCATCTTCGAATTGCGATCGTTTTTCGAGGTTACCCAAAAGCGCGTCAATAAAGTAGATTCCTGGTTCGACACTCGTAATCATGCCGCTTTCAAGGACACGGTCCGTGCGCAGGTACATCGACTGGGGGTGAGAGCTGGGTTCCCGATTTGTGCCAAAACCGCCTGCATCGTGAACTGTCAACCCAATTAGATGGCCTAGCCCGTGCGGATAAAATAGTGCAACGGCCCCCGAGGCGACTAGATCCTCAACGTTCCCTCGCAATAAGCCGAGCTCCACTAAGCCTTGACCGATAACTCGAGCTGAATCAAGGTGGACTTCTCTCCACTCCTGCCCCGGTCGGCAGCGATCAATCGCCAGTTCCTGAGCCCTGAGGACCACCTGCCATAGGAAAGACTGGATATCAGTTGGCTCTTCGCCCACGACCATAGATCTGGTTACGTCGCTTGCATACCCTCCGTATTCACCGCCCGCGTCGATGAGCAATAATTCACCCTTGTTCAATGTTCGGGTGGCTGGGTTAAGAATGTCATCTTGGCCGTAGAAATAGTGGAGAAATGCAGCATTTGGCCCACTCGCCACAATGCTCGGGTAAGCGGTACGGACTGCTCCAGCCTTGAAAAACGCCGCTTCCATGCCGACTTGGATTTCTCGCTCCGTCATTCCTGCCGTGACGTTTTTGTAGACCCATTCAAATCCGGCCCAGCTGGTCTCCGCTGCGCTTCTTAAAGCCGCAAGCTCGAGCTCGTCTTTATGGACTCTCTCTTCACCAATGGCGGCTTGTAGGTCGGTTCGACTAGTCACTTCAAGGACTTGTCTCCCTTGCCGCTCGGCAAGCCAATCTTCAAGTTCGCTTAGCGGCAGACCTATTGGATCTACTGGCTGGTGCCAGACTTGATCAGCGGCAGAAGATCGCGGCCCAAATATTTCCCAGTTCTGGTCTTTAGCATCGAAAGCTAAGACTGCCTCGGGAATTCCCTTGCCTGACAGGTACGCAAAGTCGGGGTGGGGGTGGAAGGCGTACTCCATGTCGCTGCCGGAGATAGGAACCATGGCGCCTGAGCGAACGAGAACGATTTCGTCGTTGAGACTCCACCTGTGAGCGACTCGTTGCCGTCGAGCCGAAATAGTTGGTGTGCTTTCATTTTGCGACATAAGGGAAATCTACTCCTGACCGGCACCATTTGGCTCTTCGTGTCATTGTGGTGAGATGAGGACTCTAATTACCGGCGGAACCGGATTTATCGGCGCGGAAATAGCTCGCATGCTCGTAAACGACGACGAGGAGGTACATGTCGCGCACCGCTCCGGGAATCTAGGACGCCTCGACGACATTTCCGACAAAGTTCATCTGCATCAATTTGATCTTTCCGACCCGGGAGGAGCATCTTCTCTCTTAAATGAAGTAGCTCCAGAACGATTATTCCATTTCGGCGCAATCCTTACGGCTCCGGGCGAGGACGATCCTCAGGCTTTACTGAAAGCTAATGCTTTGGGGTTCATCGAGACGATTGAAGCTGCAAGATTAGCCGGAACGCAGCAAATGATTTTTGCTAGCTCAATAGGTACGTATGGCAGAGACACGGGCGGCGGGGTTATTAGCGATCTCACACTCCAAAGGCCAAGTTCGGTATACGGAGTCACAAAGGTTTTCGGCGAAAACCTCGGTAGCTATTACCGACAGAAATACGGGCTCGATTTCAGGGGCCTACGGTACCCGTCAATTGTCGGGCCAGGCGTTACGACTTGGAGTGTGGCGCAGTACACAAGCTGGATCATCGAAAAGCCAGCTCTTGGGGAGTCCTTCGAAGCTTGGGTGCCGGAAGATGCTCGTATAGCAATACTTCACTACAAAGATGCGGCCCGGGCAGCAATTGAGTTATCAAGTGCGCCCATGGAGGCAATTGAATCAGTTAACTATTTAGTTGATGGGGTCAAACCAACTCCAACAGCCGGAGAATTGGCTGACCTGGTTCGCCTCCGAATTCCCGAAGCGGATATTAAATTTGTGCCGCCAGATGGAGCGGTCCCAACTTCACTTCTCATTGACGACGCTGCTGCAAGATCTGAGTGGGGATGGCTCCCACGTTTCAGCGCTGAAGGAATGGTCGACGCCGTTATTGACGAGGTAGCTGACGCTTGACTTTCGATATTTTTCGAAGCAGATCAGCCTTCGAAATCTTTTGCCCATAGGGTCCTTTTATGACGAAAACAAAGGTTTCGGTCTTCTCGCTTCGTTGGTGGCTGGAGGACAGAAAGACCGGCAAATTGGTGGTGGCGCAGCGCCCGAACCTCTTATTGGCCCTTGCTATCGCAGGGCTGCTTTTGACTCGCCTTCTCCCGAGCAGCCTGCTTGCGGTGGTTCTGGGCAAAACTTTGTGGCTGGCATGGTCGGGTGATGAGCTTTTGCGGGGTGTCAATCCTTGGCGACGAGCACTAGGTCTTACCGTCGCAGTCTTCACGTTGCTCGTTTGATCATCTTCTCCCCGCGATTGCTAGCAGTCCAGCTAAAGTTCGATCGTGGCGAGTGATTGCAATTGGGGGGGGAACATGAACATTGCACGGTCCGAACAAGTTATGAGTACCTATTTGCGCAATGTCCTCGGAGAACGCAAATTTGAGTTGATACCCGAATTCGTTCACGACGACATGATCGATCACGCAACTGGCATGCGCGGGCCTTCCGCTCTACTGGCGCATGCAAGCGGATTCTGCGACAACATTCCCGACGTCACGATCAATGTCGAAGAAATTATCGCTACCGAGAATTCGGCCTTCGGTATTTGGAATTGGGACGGCGAACCAGTTAATCCGATGGGGTTCTCTGAGAGTGGCAGTGCCGTTTTCCCTACTCGAGTTATGAGCTTTTTCCGTCTGCAAGAGGGCATGTTGGTCGAATATGAAGCATTCGTCGATGCTGGCCAAGTACGTAAACAAATAACCAGCTAGTGCTGCGACTCAATTCGTGGTTCGTGTGCAGGTGTGTCACAATTTGATCGAGAGAGAGGCTTTGGCCTTACGGAACTTTCTCATCTAAATCTCACAATCCTCTTATGTTTGATTCATGTTGGTTCAGAACACTTTGCTCCGTACACAAACTGATATATGGGAGTTGAGAAATGGTTCGGCGAATGAAAATTAAATGGGTAGCCCCAATACTTCTCACTGGAACGTTGTTGGCTGGAGGCTCAGCCGCTATTGCTGCAGCGACATCGGTTGAATCTGGTGAGATTAGCGAAGCTGAGGCCGCAGAAATCCGGGCAAAAATGGCTGAACGTAAACGAGGCGCCAAAGAAGGTGATCGTCCGATCAGAGCTGAGATAGAAGCCCGCATAGCCGATATGCAGAAGAAACTGGCCGCAAAAGTTGAATCTGGTGAGATTAGCGAAGCTGAGGCCGCAGAAATCCG
>MDTB01153249.1_pt1 | contig 134494 bp, 128 predicted proteins | sample 811161 | NCBI WGS metagenome assembly MDTB01 (sample SAMN05326650, study PRJNA326480) | marine metagenome | isolation source: seawater | place: Mediterranean Sea | collected 2009 | reverse complement strand
GTCCTCCTGGTAATAATCTTTAGTTGTCTCTACTACCTGTGGGATAAGACGCGAAAACTCGAATTTTTGGCAATAAAGTCCGCAAATTCTAAAGCTGTTCACCAAACTAATGGACATATTTGTGGATACGCGGGCAAGGAGCTGTTCGATGTCCTGAGAGACAGAAAAGAGTCGCCACAACTGATAGAGGAAATGAAGAAGAGCTATGTTTTCTACCTCAGTAGGCATCTTGAGGCTGCTTTAGAGCAAGGAATAATAGATAGAAAAAAATCTAGACCATCGGAATTAGAGTGCGAAATCGCGGTAGGGGGTACCCGTGGAGAAATTATTTCATGGCTTCCAATGGAGGTGTTGTCGAAATTTTACGTGTTCGGACGTGGCATAGATAAGATTTCTGACGATGAAAATGATGATGTTCTGGAACTCGAATCAAAGCTCAAAGATTTAGTGGCAGACGCGTTGTCACAATTAAACATGGATGCCTACGCTGAGAGAATGTCCGATCTAATATCTCGAAAATACTTACGTGATTTGTCCAATCGTGCAGAAAATTAGACAAGGGCAACTTAATTGTATTCGACCTATGGCAATACTCGTCGACCTTTAAGGTCAATTAAGATCCTTAGCATGCGAATAGCTCTGCCTTGGGCACTCTTTTTTTTATCTAGTTGTTCCCTAGAAAGAGAATTACCGTTGGTCTGTATTACCGAAGAAAAAAAACTTCTAAAACAAATATGCGCAGAGTTTCGGAAAGCAAGCAACACGGAAGCTGCGCAAACCATTGTTCTTAATAGTTATGGATTCAATGACAAGGATTCTAAAGAAATCTTATTTCAGGTCTCAAAGAGCCGATTTACATGTGAGAATGCCATAGTTAGACAGTGCGACCTGATCACACTAAGGAATGGCGTCGGCTATTGAACATGAAGTACTAGAATCAAAAAATGCACTAGCGGAGTTTGTTTTCCGGCATGAGTGTCTTTCAGGTATCTCATGTTCTGTGGCAGACGGGTAAGACGTGCATTTAGACATGTCCCAGACCGGGCCTTGCATGGAGATGTGAGACTCATAAAGAATAATCTATGGATTGGCAGTTGGCTCAAGCCGTTCGAGCTGAGTTGCCTTTACTAATTTTTTAAAAAAATTTTGATGATTAAATCAAAAACCGTTGACACGATGTTAGTTGATCGCTGACGCAGCTAGACGGTTTCGGGCAACTCTAGGGCTGATCTTGGCAGTGCTATGACCCGGGAAGATGCAATCAGATTTAGAATCGGTTCTAAAACGGGAGAGTGTTCTTAATCAGATAGCAAGACGCCATGCGGATCCATGTTGACGGTGCGGCGACATTCTTCGCGGAGCGGAAGCCAAAGTTTAGAATTAGCTGAGTAGGTCTATCCGAAAATCCACTCGTACACAAAAATTGAAGTGTTCTCTCGATCAGGACCGTTGCGAAAACGGCGAGGGTTCTGCCTCCACCGATTTTTCAATAGCTCTGACCAAGCTAGAGTCAATACCGCTGCGCAGCATAGATTCCCAGCTACGTAGTGGTAGGCTTCGCAGGAGATCATGCGTCTGCGCACAAGCATTTTGCGCATGGGGGTTAGACGGGTTAGTGTGCTTATGACCCAGACGACTGAGCGCATCGAGTGCAGATCCGGCGCAGAAAATATTACGGTCCTCTGAGGCGATTTTTGACAGTTCATTGATGGCGCGTTTCATAGTGGCTCCAGTCAGGTTACTCGCGTGCGTACTGAGTATGACAAGGGACCATAGTGCGTTTTCTCTGGGTGCTGACCGAACCCGTCCGAATCGTTCCAGGCCGTAGTCGATACCGATGCCCTCACAGACATCTGAATCGTCGTCAGGTCTGACAAGCTTGATGCTGCGCCCCTGTGTTTTATCCATTGAGATCCGATTTTTCTCTCTATTAAGAGAATCTAGTAATGCAAGGACACAGCCGTCGATGATTTTGGCGAATTCTGTGACAGAGGCTCTGCGCCCGAGCGTACCGATACCTACAGCCGCTACCGAACGAACATAAACTGAGGAGTCAGTGAGCAGACAGGTTTGCAAGGATTTAAGTGTGTCTGCTGTCAATTCACCACATTCACCGTAGCCAAAGCATCCAGCTTTACGGATCCAGCGCACTGGTGATGACAGAGCGCGAAGGAATGCAGGCGACGCAAGTTCGCCGCAAGCGATCAGCCCATACGTTGCTGCGCGGCGCACGTTCTCACGTTCATTGTTAAGCGCTTCTTCGAGAAGTTCCCGCGCCACATCAGTGCCCATAGCTGCTAGTCGATATGCTGCACCGAGTCGCTTAGGTTCATTGTGATCGCCTTTGGTCAGAAGATACTCTACGAGCCTATCGGGTGATTCCTTGGAGAGAAGTTCTGGAGCCTTTCTGCCAGTCTGCGACCATTCGTATTGATGCTTCCATATTGACACCACGTCATTAGGTACACCTCGCAGAGGTAGGCCGATAAGTTTGTCATACTCCGGTATCGATAGTGGCAACGAAACACTGCGATTCGGCTGTCGTGTTCGATAGAGCCAAAACCGCCACATAAACCGGGGTTTCTCCTTCCAGTTTTTAAAGTCGTCCCGGCGATGGTTGCCGCGATGTAACAAATTGTGCGAATACAGCACAACACTGCCCGCATCGAGGGGGCCTGCTTCGAACGGCTTGCACAGCGGCCAGTTTAGGTTCACTACGGCGTCCCGCATACGGATGTCATGTAGAGTCCGTTTCCCTACGATATCTTCGCGCGAGTACTTAGAACGCGGGCCACTGATTGGCTCTCGTTCCATACTTAACTGGTAGTCAAAATCGAGATGATCTGCGCCCGCAAAGTTATCGTGATTTTCTTCATGGTTGAAAGTCCAGTATTGGGAATACGGGACGGTTGCGGTTGGCCCCATATCTGCGAGTACCGCCTGCGGGTAATACAGCATCTCGATCTGTACAGCATGGTGGTGTCGCTGCTTTCGTCCATTAAATGGAGCATTGTCATCCTTATGCCAGTGCTGGTCGTTAGAGCCACTCATAAAAGGGGCGTTGTGGGTATAAGGCACAATCGCCCAATCTTCGCCCAACAACTCATCGCAGGCGCGGACCAATCCTGGTGCATTCAGAAGTTCGAGCAGCTCCGGGATGTTGGCGGCAGAAACGCCTCCTGATTTGAACAATTCCCGTTCTTTATCGAAGATCGTCTCATGCAGTTCCGGTGTGACCCCCAGACTATCCGGCCCCAGGACGACCAGTCCTCTCGAGACAAAATCTGAAAGCAGTGTCTCGGGCGTGGTATAAGCCAAAGGCTTATAGTGATCAGTGACGGTCTCACTCATGTTCATCGCGATTGAGATTTGAGTCGATCATATCAAATCAAACAGCTCGCTGAAGTGGTATTGGGGGTACGCGATGAGATTAACTTATCTAAACGAAGCTGGCCTGAACGAAAAGCAACAGGCCGTGCTGGATGCGATAGCGACAGGTCCCCGTGGGGCCGGCATGGGAATGGCGGGACCCTTTGGTGTGTTCGTTCGCGCGCCACACCTGGGTGATCCCGCACAACGCCTCGGCGGACGCATTCGATTTCGAACATCGTTGCCAGAAAACCTGAAGGAAGTCGCGATTTGTACGGTGGGTGCCTTTCATCAATCGAAGTTCGAATTCGCGGCGCACGATCGGCTGGCACAGGCTGCAGGTGTTAGTACGGAACCGCTCGCGCAGCTGCGGCGAGGTGAAACACCCGATTTTGAAGGAGACGAAGCGCTGGCCTGGCAGGTAGCGGACCAGTTACTCAACCTGCATCGAATAGATGATGCAACGTATCAGGCGATGGTAGATGTGATCGGTGAAGACCAGATGATCGAACTGGTCATGACTGTCGGCTACTACTGTTTGATCTCACACACGTTGAATGCATTTCAAATTCAGGTAACAGATCAGATGACAGATCCGTTTCCAGATATGCCCTAACGCTTACGATTCGTTACGACTTTTCAGAAACGCACGATAGAAGTCTGTTGCCAATGTCGTCATGAAATCACTATCTCTGACGTTTTCGCGTAGATGCTGAGGAATTGCATCCACACCGTTGAATGCGCCACTAATGGCACCAGCGATCGCACCAACCGTATCCACATCGCCGCCAAAGCGTAGCGTCGTTTCGATCGTGGTCAGGTAGTCATGGGGATGTCTTAGAAACGCGTACACCGCAGCCAAAGCGGTAGGTATTGCAGAGACCGGCACCCCAAAATTACCCTCTTTGGCAAATAGTGGATAGTCACCTGCGATGCGCTTTAACGCTTCGTCTTCAGGAAGTTCCAGCCAATGAGGGAGTTCCAAAAGCAGGGATGAAAGAGGGGATTCCTTGCCAACAGATGCAGCAAGGTGTTGGCACATGGTCGTCGCATCGATCTCTGCTCGCTGGAGAACCCAGGAAACCGACGTCGCGATCGCATGTGCTGCGGCGATCGAATCCGGATGTTTGTGGGTCACAATACTGACTGTACGTACATCGCGTGCGAGCGCCTCGGGTTGATCAAAGCACCAGAGGCCAACGGGTGAAATCCGCATCGCCGCACCATTAAGCGCAAGATCGCCTTCTTCCGCAGCTTGATCCCAGGGTGCGCCATTGATGTAGTTGTTGATGGCCCGATGAGCGACTGGACCGGCACCGACGATTTCTTTTTTGATCCAAAGTTGACTAATTTCGTCTGCGATCGTGTCGCCCGAAATGCCAGTATCGCGAATGATGCCTTTGATGGCAGCGATGGTCAGTTGAGTATCATCGGTGACTTGTCCTGCCTCGTATTCACGGAATGATCGAAAAGCGGACGTTACGTCCTTGATGGTGGCAATGTGCTCGCGTGACTGACCTTCTATGGGGGCGCCGAGTGAGTCGGCAACCGCGCAACCAAATAGCGAGCCGGCGAACTGGTCAGATCGTGGGAGGGGAACGTCAGTCATTCTGCCGCTCCTAATTGTGCAATCCCGTCTTCAACGCGCCTGGCTTTTTCTTCATCCCACCACCAGGAGTCGATGAAGGGGACCCGATTAACGCTGTCTGTTTTTACTTCTCCAAACTTGTCCCAGTGGACCAGCCTAAATCCGGGTTGCGAACCAAGAGGCACAAAATAGAAATTCCACATGATGACGCGATCAAGCGCTCGGGTTGCTGCATACAGGTCTTCTGCGGTCGTCGCCTGGTTGACTGCATCAATCAGGCTGTCTAAGACCGGACTTCTGACCCGCATCCAGTTCTGGCCGTAGTCTTGTCCAGCAGCCTCACTGCCAAACCAGTTACGTAGTTGGATGCCAGGGGTGTTGCTGGGACCCAGCCTCACGGTGTTGCCATCAAACTGTCCCTTCCGAGAACGGAACAACCAGTTGGACACCTCGGGCGCGGTAGCCTTGTTCTCTATGCCAAGCTTGCGAAGATTCTGACGCAGCGACAGCATCTGCCGCGCGGCGTAATAGGAAACGCCGATGATGTCGAGCGTCAGAGCTTCGCCCGTTTCTACATTGCGCATGACGCCGTCCTGGACTTCGAATCCGACTTCCTTGAATAGCGCGACTGCACGAGACAGGTTCTCGCGTTGTACACCGACGCCGCTGCTGTAGGGATGTTTAAACGGTTCGGTGAAGACGCGCTCGGGTACCTGATCCCGCCACGGTTCCAAGAGTTCGAGTTCCTTTTCGCTGGGCAACCCTTGATGAGCCATCGGTGAGTTCTGGAAAAAACTGATGCCGGTGTTGTAAAAGTCGTAGAACAGGACCTTGTTGGTCCATTTGAAATCAAATAAGAGCCACAATGCTTCGCGAACCCGGATATCGTCCAGCGGTGCTTTCTCGACATTCCAGAAAAGTGGCCACCATAGACCCTCGACACGATTCAATGGTCGCAGGTCGCGTTTGAACAACCCTGCAGTGACTGCGGGAAAATCGTAATAGGTCGCCCAGTTCTTGGAGACGCTTTCTTCGCGGACGTCGAACACGTTGCTCTTGTGTGCTTCACCCATGACATTTTCATCTTTGAAGTAGTCGAACTTGATGATGTCGAAGTTGTACCGACCTTTGTTTACCGGAATGTCCCGGCCCCAATAGCCATCGACACGTTCGAACTCAATTACACGGCCGATCTCGCCTCTTTTCAGTTTATAGGGTCCTGAGCCAAGCGGGGGTTCGGTCGTCGTGACTGTGATATCCCTCGTTTCCCAATAGTGTTTGGGCAGAATCGAATAGATCCCGACCGTATACGGTAGGGTCGGATTGATCTCGACTTCAGGGTTGCGCACAAAACAGATTTCCGAGTCCCCAAAAGCGAAGACATGAGAGATGTCTTCAAGAGCGGTCTTCAACGCAACGGAGCCATGTTCCTTGAATGTTTCGTAGGTAAAAACGACGTCTTCGGGGGTCACGGGTTTGCCGTCGTGCCAGAAGGCCTCCTTGCGCAGCTTGAAGGCGATCCAGGCTATGTCAGGACCGACATCGATGCTCTCGGCGAGCCGACCATAGCGTGCGACCGGTTCATCGATGGATGGTTCGTAGAGCCGGTCGTAGACAAGACCCCCGGTGATGTCAAAGCCTGCCGCCAAGCGACCCTTTTCAATCACTGAGTTGTAATTGTCATAGGTGCCCATCTGCGGGACCCGCATGATCCCGGCTTTAGGTGCGTCTGGATTGGTAAAATCAAAGTGCTTGAAGTCCGCTGAATACTTCACCGGTAAAAGGTGCGAAATACCATGGACGTATTGAGCACCTTGGCAGGCTTCCTCTTCTGCGAAAACGCCAAGACTGAACATGGCTGTCAGGCAGACGATAGTCAATTGCTGTGGGACAGTGCGGTATTGTGTCATGGGCGGAGACTATTGAGTTTTGCACGCGGAGTAAAACGTTGAAACTTCAGCTGGATCAAAGAGAAGTGGCCAAAACAATTATTCTCGTCGCCAGACGGTGACCTTTATGTGGGTTTGCGTGCTCGGAAGTGGCACTAAAACCGACAAACGTGGCTGCACGATTAGGCGGATTTTTATCGCTGACTAGATTGGGAGATTGTGTCAGAGCAAAACTTCTGCACGAAGCGATCGAGCAATCGGTGAAACTCAGTGGAGATAGTTTTCACTCTGGCCCCAATTTGGTGATCCCAATTTGCCCTACAGTTGTTTGACACAAGCCCACGATACGTCTTTAGTGTGCGCTCTCTTTTAAACGTATACAGGACAATGCTATGTCAGCGATTTCTCCCCAGGACGGCCCGGTTGCCGTTACCGGCACCTCCGGTTTCACGGGTGGTCACATGGTCCGTGAGCTGGTCCACCATGGTTATCAGGTACGCGCGTGTATCCGCGACGCCAATTCCTGGCGTGGTCAGGACGCGGTGGCGTATCTGAACACGCTGCCCAACGTTGAGATCATCGACGGCTGTGATCTCTTTACCGAGGGCTCGTATGATGCGGCCTTTTCTGGTTGTACTGGCGTGTTCCACGTCGCTGCAGTCTTGGGTAACTCAGCCGACGGTCAATCGCAGCCTCTAGGTAGCGGTGATGTCTCCCAGGATGTTTATGACGGCGGCATGGTCGGTACGCAGAACGTCATCGATGCCATCAACAAGAGTGGCAGTGTTCAGCGTATGGTGTATACGAGCTCCATGGCAGCTGTTTCAGGCGCAAAAGGTGGTTCTTTACCAGCTGGCTATGAATGGACCGAAACGGACTGGGCGTCCGACGAGGTGGAAGAGCAGTTGTGGAAGCATCCTCGTAACTCCTACGCACGTAGTAAGGTCGATACCGAGCATTTCATCAACGATCAGGCAGATGCTAGCGGGAAGTGGGATGCCATTACGATGAATCCCGCGATGATCTGTGGACCGGTATTGTTCAAGGCACAGGTCGGTCAGTGGATTGAACAGATCGGCCGCCTGGCGGCAGGCGAAGAGCCAAATTGGCCCTCAAAATACGACATGTACTACAACATCATTGACGTGCGTGATCTGGTGAAAGCGCATCGACTTGCAATGGAGTCGGACGCAGATCACAAGAACAGCCATGGTGGTCCCCGTTATGTGATGCACGGCAGCGGCGGACGCAGTGCTATGCGATTTGGCACTGAGATTTCAGAAGTCATTGCCGGTGAATATCCGCGTTTCAATATTGGTGAACCTGCGACGATCACGTCCAAGGGTGAGCCCATTACTATTGCGTCCAATGTGCTGAACGACTGTAAGAAGGCGAAGTCCGTCTTGGGTGCGACGATCCGACCCGTTGAGGATACGATTCTGTCTGTTGTTGAAACATCGATTGAACTGGGTGTGATCACGCCACAAATGAATTAAGCGTTGATGAGCGCTTCATGCTGGCCGTCCATTGACCCGGAATCGGTGGGTATTGAAAGAGAAGCGCTGTCAGTTGCGACAACGTTTGTTCGTCAGCATAACTCGACAGCGTTTCTCCTGGCACATACTGATGGCCTTGTCTGTGCAGAGTACTGGCATTGTGAGGAGGGGTTTGGCGGCGACAATTCTCCGCTTGCTCCAACGTTTACGGATGATGATCGAAGCCTGGAGGATGTGGCTTCCCTACAGAAGTCAGTGGTGTCTGTACTCGTGGGCATCGCAGTTGGGAATGGACTGCTGACTGTAGCTGACAGTGTGACTGATCTGATAGGCCCGGGGTGGTCATATGCGTCGCCATCCGAGGAATCCAAGATTACGGTCCGACACCTGCTCAGTATGACCAGTGGTCTTGATCACGGTGGTCGATTTGCAGCACCTGCGGGAAGCGTGTGGATGTACAACCTCGGCCCAGCCTGGCACACGTTAAAACGCGTGCTGTCGAAAGTGGCAGGGAAACCTCTGAACGGGCTGCTTGAAGAATGGCTGACGGGTCCACTCGGTATGTTTGAAAGCCAGTTTGTGGAACGGCCCGCAGGACCTGAAGGCCGGAATTCGATCGGGGCTTCTTCTGTATACGCTGATGGGAAACCTTTTGAGGGGTTCGTCAGTTCCGGTTTTGATCTGTTGCGTTTTGGTGTGGGCGTCTGTGCTCTGATACGTGGTGACGGTGATCTCGGTATGGATGCTGAATACCTGGCTGCATCGCTCCAACCATCCACGGAACTCAATCCTTCGTACGGGTACCTCTGGTGGCTGAATGGCCAGGCGTTTTCCCTCGCACCAATGAGGGAGGATCCGATTCCTGGACCGATCGTGCCTGCAGCCCCTGATGACATGGTCTCTGGGCTGGGTGCCCTTGGTCGAGCGGTGCATGTGATTCCCTCCCGGCAGCTGGTGGTGGTGCGCATGGGCGGTAGCCCAAGTGAGCAGGTGCTCGCCGCGAGTCAGTTTGGTCGTAATCTCTTTGAACGCCTGCGGCTGACTTAGCAGATAGTTGTTACTTCAGCAGCGGGTCGTCTTTTGGTAATGACTTAGCATACCAAAGCGCGAGTTTATGGGCTGCGCTCTTCTGCGAGACCTGATCTTCCGGCAATGGCTGAATCACTTTGTCGTGAACCAGCAGCCGGTACAGATACATCACCCTTTCGTTAATCGAGTCGGTTACCTCGAATTCGACAACGCCTCGTTTAGTGCCATAGGCCATGCCTGCGTCGATCGCGCGCTTCAGTAGTTCCTTCTCATTCTTGAGCTTTTTCATGGTCGTCCCCTTAAGGAATGCAGGGCCAGTCTAGATGACCGGGCGATGTGTCGCGCTTTCCAAATGATGCTGGAAAGCGGCGCATCGTTGATTCGTGTAAGCTGGAAAGCGTGTTTTGTGGAGCAACGACGTGATCCCTCAGCGATGGCTGACGCCCTTCAACTTCCTGGTTATTGCCAGCATTGCCATGCCGGTTGGCTTTGCGGCGTGGACATCGCTGCTCAATAACTTTGCTATTGAACGTGTGGCGTTTACGGGTGTTGAGATCGGTATTCTACAGAGTCTCCGGGAGGTTCCTGGTTTCCTCGCGTTCACGGTGGTGTTTGTATTGCTGGTCATACGCGAGCAACGTTTTGCGGTTATTTCGGTAGCAATTTTTGGACTGGGTACGGCACTGACCGGATTCCTGCCGACCGAATATGGCCTTTACTTTACAGCCGTGCTGATGTCGATTGGCTTCCACTATTTTGAAACCATTCGCCAGTCGTTATCACTGCAGTGGTTGTCGAAGGAGGAAGCACCGCAGATGCTGGGCCGGCTGATCGCGATTGGATCAATGACTTCATTGATCGCGTTCTCCTGTGTCTGGTTGCTTCTGGAGATCTTCGCGTTCGACTATGTGTGGATCTATCTGCTTGCCGGTGGAACCTCGATTCTGTTGGCAGTGGCCATGGCAGGGTTTCCGTACTTTGAGTCACAGATCCCTCAACGAAAGACTCTGGTTCTGAGACAACGTTACTGGCTGTACTACGGTCTGACGTTCCTGTCCGGTGCGCGACGCCAGATATTTATGGTTTTTGCCGGTTTCCTGATGGTCGAGAAATTCGGCTACAGCGCAGCTAATATTGCGGCACTGTTTCTAATCAACCATCTATTTAACTGGTTCTTTGCGGAACGTATTGGTGGATTGATCGGGAAGATTGGTGAGCGCAACGCACTGACCATCGAGTACGTTGGTCTGGTCTGCGTGTTTACGATGTATGCATTTGTCGATAACGCTTATATGGCCGCTGGGCTCTACATCCTGGACCACATGTTCTTCGCGTTTGCGATTGCGATTAAAACCTACCTGCAGAAGATCGCGGATCCCTCGGACCTCGCATCCACGGCCGGTGTCTCGTTTACCATTAACCACATTGCGGCCGTGGTCATACCAGCGGTGTTGGGCGTGGTATGGATCACATCCCCATCCGCTGTATTCCTCGTTGGGACTGCATTTGCGCTTTGCTCATTGGTCTTGTCGCAGAATGTGCCACGTCAACCCGAGGAAGGAAATGAGGTCATCTGGGGGCGTGTCGCGAAGGTGCAAGCGTAGCCTTCATTGATGAAAGACGTCCTGTATCAGGCGATTTTTCTATCAGCGTGACGCTGGTTCGCTAGTTGCTGTATACGAGGTTTCCCGAATACAACGCGCTTTTACTGTTAGCGTTATCCGCGGCCGTATCGACAACAGGAACTTTCGGCTGGGTGACAAGTAACTGGTGCGCTTACCCCATCAACCCGGTTGTGTCTATGATAGGCAGGTGATGGCAAAAGCTGTGATTACTGACTTCGATGCGGCCTGACATCAATCCATCAGATCAACAATCACGGGCGCGTGATCCGACGCCGTCAGGCCATCCTGCTTCTTCCTGAAATCCCGATCGATCCACACATCTTCAACTCGGTTACGAACACCGTCACTGCCAAGCAGATAGTCGATGCGTAATCCTTGACCGCGATGAAAGGCGCCACCGCGGTAGTCCCACCAGGAAAACTTCTGTTCATCGGGGTATTTGTCGCGGAACAGGTCCGTGAGTCCCTGTTGCCGCAGGGCGGTAATACCACCTCTTTCTTCATCCGTATGGAAGATTTTTCCGACGGCGCCTTCACCTTTCCAAGAGTCGATATGATCCGGCGTCACATTGAAGTCGCCACACAGGATCGAAGGTTTGGCTCCCATTGATCTGGCATTGCAGTATTCCGAGAGCGATCCCAGCCACTTGACCTTTGCCGGATAGTCCGCGTGGTCCAGCGTTTTACCGTTGGGTACATACACGGTTGTAAAGCTGATGCCTGCGACATCTGCGGTGATTAGACGCGCCCCCATCTCATCTTCACCGGGCAAACCACCTTGGGTCACTTCCATGGGGTGCTTGGACAGAATGCCAACCCCATTCCAGCCCTTCTGTACGTGGATCGCGTGCTGATAGCCGAGTGACTCGAACTCCTCGGCCGGGAAATCAGGTTCTTCCACTTTCAGCTCCTGCATCCCAACTACGTCGGGAGATCGTTGCCTCAACCAGATCTTGATGAAGTCGAGACGGGCGCGCAGACCATTAACGTTCCAGGTAGCGAGTCGCATTCAGACAGAGTCCTTGTGTCATGGTGAAATGTCAGTTGCGAGGTTACCCTAAATTGATGGCGACGGCTTTCTGCTCATCGTGGTTGGTTCGACAGCTCTTGTAACTATCCTAATCCTGTTCTTTTTTTAGTGTATCGATAGCACGACGAGGTTTGCCTCGTCTTCGGAGCATTAAAGGTCGCTTCATCGAACGTAGATCACCGCCCTTAAGACTGTGCTTCTCCATCGATGGGGGTGCCATTCGTGGTGAGCAGCAACAGGCACGTCAGAACAATAGCTAGTACTTTGTTGATGATGGCGCGCGTAACCGAATTCCCTGAGACATTGCTCTATCCTGAACAAAAGTGCCCTAGGACAGCAGGCCCTGATAGATCACAACAGACCAACAGGCAGTCACCGATGATCTGACAGAGAGTATCGTGAATACATCGGTGTTATCGTGACGTCGTTAGACTGACGGGGGAGTCCATTGTCGGAATCGGAAGCACATGAAAGCCGGGCGCTACGCGCGCGGCGACGTAAAAAAGAAGAGATCGATCGTTTGGGGTTAGAGCCATACGTTTTGGAGTTGGAGCTGAACGGATACACGGTGGTGCCACCCGAGGTGACCGGTGTCACTGAGGTGGAAGTCGACGAGTTGACCGATCTGTTGCTCAAGAAATCTGAAGCGCTCGTTGGCTGTGAATTTACTATAGAAGATGGCGCAGCTGCCGAGCTTGATTTCGGCAATTACCCTGGCACGTTGGAGCTGATTTCTGGAGCCAAACCCAGCCAGTTCCAGCTCATGCAAATCTGCACCTTCGATCGTGCGTTCAGGAACCTAGCCGTCAATCCGGTCTCCAATGTGCTGATGCGTCACCTGATCGGATGGAACGAAGCCCGCTTCTCCTCCCATAACTGTTTTATCAAGTGGCAGGGCGATGGTTATGGTGAACTGCTGGGACTGCATTGTGATCAGGGGGGCGTGCCGATGCCCTGGGGGCGCCATTCGCTGACTGCCAACTGCAATTGGTGTCTGACCGAGTACACCCTGGACAACGGGGCGTTTGCCTGTGTCCCCGGATCGCACTTACGACATTCTCACCCTGTATTGCCAGCAGCTGTTTCAGAGGCGATTCCCGTCGAGTGTCCGAAGGGGTCTCTGATCGCGTTTCACGGACAGCTCTGGCATGGGGCCTATCCGCGGAAGAGTCCGGGGCTGCGGGTCACTATTGCGAACTACTATCGCCATATGTCGATAGCACCTCAGGATGACATACCCAATCACTTTCCGCGGGAGCTGGCAGAAGACTGTATAGATCCGAAACTGTTCAAACGGATGGCCGGGTTCGGCAACCCCTATCAGTCGCAGGTGTTACCGGTGCCGAGAGTAGTCCGCTAGGATATGATACGAAGAATGAAAGGGTCATAGAAAAGAACCGATGAGTGCAACAGAACAGGCAACAAAAAAAGAACCCGACCATGATCACGGCGAAGATCACGCGGGTGATGACAGCCACGACGAACATAGCCGTCACCACCACCATCACCATCATGGCAACCCGTTTGTCACATCAGCGCAGGCTACGTTCCATTGCCTATCTGGTTGTGTGATTGGTGAGGTGGCAGGACTCATGATCGGAGTAACGTTGGGACTCAGCGTGATTGCCACTATGGCGCTTGCGACGGCGCTTGCCTATATCTCAGGTTTCACATTGGGACTCATCCCTGTGATGCGTAATCAGCGCAAGACTTTGGTGGAAGCGTTCAAATTGATCTGGATTGGCGAGGCGATTTCGATCGGCGTGATGGAGATCGCTATGAACGCCGCTGACTATTATGCGGGGGGGATGACTGCGGACTCAGTGTTCACGTCCGTGTTCTGGGTTGGTGTTGGAGCAGCTGTCATCGCAGGTTTTCTAGCGGCCTGGCCCGTGAACTGGTGGCTGCTGGAGCGGGATCTGAAGCACTGCCATTGATGATGGTGTTTGTGTGGATCATTTTCGTCCAGCGAGCGCTCTTTATTCCGGAAGCTCCGACACTAGTAAGTCCAGAGTATTAGCGGTACTGTCGGAGGCTTAGGCGCGTGGTGTTCATCTGACGACGGAGTGATCGGCGACTGGTGGTCCTACCTGCTGCAGCCGGTACTCGGTAGTTTTGATTATGTGATCCTGCTCGCTCCGGCGTGCTGCCGTGGTGCGGTCTGACACTTCAGGTCCACGAGCCTGAGAACCTCAGAATGAAGGGCTTCGCCGGTCACGCCTCATGCGGCTTGATGTGCCCTGTGTCGCTGAACCCGGGTGGCCGTTTCCATAGGTGTTGGTTCTCTTTCGCCTTGTCGATAATGCCTTGCACAGAATCCAGTGACAGCTCATCGATTCGCATACCCGGTTCAGTTTCGTCGCCGCCACCGGCGCGGAATTCCAATACCTCGACGCCGTCCGGTCCAGCGGTGTACTTGTACGGCATACCGTTCGGGATAAAGAACGTGGAACCCGGCCCAAGCGTGCGCCGGCCCATGATGGCTTCACCAGCTGCGACGTAGTAGAGGCAGTCACCATTCTTGGGGTGGCTGTGACGGAACAGAGGCATGTTCGGGCCAAACCAGACGTGTACCAGGCTCATGCCGTTGTCGCCGCCCTGCCAAAACAACACGTTCTCTGAGACACCGGGGGCAATCGATTCAATCATTTCACCGATCTTCTCCCGAACAGGTTCTTCACCGTGTTTTTCTGCGAGCGCTGCGACGTCGAAGTCTTTGGTGGCACGTTGTCCGTCGACCCGACCGGGCTCAGGCGTGGGGCGCAACTGTGGATTGGCGTTGATGGCGAAGGGGCCGCGTTCAGAGATGTAGCGTCGGCGATCCTCGACATCTTTGTCGACGACGACACTTTCCTCGTCGATATCGATCTCTTCCGTCTTTTTGGCTTCTGACATGATGGTTCTCAAAAATCCGTGTGCCGGGAGCTTACGTGTGTGGGTAGTGATGATCAAACGGACGCATGTGTCGCGCTATACTGCGCGTCTAGCTTGAAGCGCCCCCTTTTTTGGCGCAGACATGTGGAGTAGATATGTGGAGCAGATTACGGTCCCGAGTGTCAGATGAAGTCATCAGCCCCCTCGTTAAACGAGCCGCTGCCGTCATCAATGCTCCGGATCAACAGGTATTTATAAAGTCTGGAAAAGACTTCTTTATCGGCGAGCCGGGGCAGGACAACCGGGATTTGTTGACTGCGATTCATGGTTCGGTGTGGCCTGAGATCCAAGATCTTGTATCGTATCAATCGCCGGTGGTGGATCATGCCATTCTATTGATCAAAGGGCCGGGAGGAAGTGCCACCAATTTGCACCAGGATCGACCCTACTGGGAGAGCCGGGATCCGGTGCCAACAATCTTCTCGGTATGGATCGCGCTTGAGGCGATGACGTCCGAAAAAGGTGGGCTCATGCTGGCGCAGGAAAATGAGGTGCCCGTGGCCGAGATATCGCGCTTCAATGCCGGTACGATGATGGTCCACGAATCATTTTATCAAAACCTGGATGACGGCTTCCCCATCACGATTCCCGATCAGGTTGCCAAGGATATGGGTATCAATATGGAACTGGTTGGTATGGAGGCGGGTGAAGCGGTCGCTTTTGACAGTTTCGAGCCGCATATGGCTGCGCCTAACGCGACTGGGTCGCCTCGTCTAGCGATGAAGATCGCGTACTCTGAAGGCGCGGATAAGAACTACCCGATGTGCAGCACCGACGAACTGGAATCTGACTGACAATGTGCGTTAAACGAACAGATTTGGAGGACTAATGCTGGACATTATCATCAGGAATGGAACCATCGTAGATGGTACTGGTTCACCGGCGTTTATGGGTGACATCGGAATCCGGGGCGACCGCATTGTTGAGGTCGGTAGGATCGCAGAATCCGCCGTGCGCGAGATTGATGCCACAGACAGAATCGTTACGCCGGGCTTTGTCGACACTCATACGCATCTGGATGCACAACTTTTCTGGGATCCATACGGGAGTCCCGTTTGTTGGCACGGATCGACCACAGCGCTGATCGGCAATTGCAGCGTGACCTATGCGCCGGTGCGTCCTAACGGAAAAGACCACCTGTCTGGTGTGCTCGAATCGGTCGAGCAGATTTCAGTGGAGTCCGTCAACGCAGCACTGCCGTTCAACTGGGAATCCTTCAGTGAGTATCTGACCGCGATCGACAATACACCCAAAGGCATCAACATGGCTGCATTCATGGGTCATGCGGCAGCCCGAGTTTATGTCATGGGAGACGAGGCGATTGACCCCGAGCGTCATCCTGATGACAAGGAGAAGAAAGAGCTTCAGGCGCTATTGGTAGATGCGCTTGAAGGCGGTGCGCTCGGTGTCTCGACGTCGCGAACGTATACCCACATGGACCCTCAGGGTCGACCCATTCCCGGGACCTATGCAGTGGAAGACGAGCTGCGCGCCTTCGGTGAAGTGTTAGGAAAAAACGGTGGCATTTTCCAGTGCGCAGCGAGACTTGGCGAGGGTGATGATGCGAACCACACGGGGACCCAGGAAGAGCTGGCCTGGCTCTCTGATATCAGCATTGATTTTGATATTCCCGTTGTCTTCAGTCTGTTTACCGGGCTCGACCACGGTCCGCACTATCATCGGATGATCCTGGGATGGGCCGATGAACATCGAGCACGGGGAGCCAACATCCGCCCCATGCAGAATTCACGCGTGGGTACCAACCTGTTTGGTGCTATGAACTTTCTCGGCGTGCGCTCAGCAGCGTGGGCGCAGTTCAACCAGACCCCACCCAGTGAGCGAATGGCCCTGCTCGAGAATGCTGACTTTTGCGCTGCACTTACCAATATAAGCGAGGAGGCTGAGGCGAACTTCGCGGCTCGTTTCTGGACCTTCGATGAGCGGAACCTCGACTATCGGCGACGTGACGAGGACCTGATTGCCAACATTGCCAAGGCTAACAATGAGCGTCCGATGCAGACCGTGGTGCGTCTGATGAAGGAAACCGCGGGACAACAAATTTTTGTCAGTGGCTCCAACAATGGTGTGTACGAGAACATCAAGGATATCCTCTCCTATGAACACACGATTCCTGGCCTCGGTGATTCCGGTGCGCACGTGAAGGTGATGACGGATGCCAATCTCACCACCTACCTGATGTCGCATTGGGTGCGGGACACCGGTCTACTGACGCTCGAGAACGGTGTGCATCGACTGACTGCAGGAGCCACCGACTTTTTTGGTCTGAAAGATCGCGGCCGCCTCGTGCCTGGGCAGTTCGCGGACGTCAATGTGATTGATCTTGACAACTTGGCCTCCGAAATGCCGGAGTATGTTTATGACTACCCCTGCAATGCAGGCCGCTGGACGCAACGCGCGAGGGGTTATGACTTCACTATCTGCAATGGTCGAGTGATGATCGAGGACGACAAACACACCGGCAGCGTCAATGGTCGGTTGCTGCGATACCAGCAGTAGTTCTCGAAAGAATCCGCTAGCCAACAACCTCCGGATTCGCAAGCGTTGCCGGATTGATTTCTCCAGTAAGCGCCCCAACAAGATTGTTAGCGGTTTCCAGCGACATCCGTCGTGCGGCTTCGACTGAGACACCGGCACTGTGCGGGGATAAAAAGATCTTGTCGCTCTTAAGGAAGGGATGATCAGCCTGCGGTGGCTCGGTCTCGTAGACATCGATGCCCGCACCCGCGATCCCGTCGCTGTCGAGGGCGGACATCAATGCGGCTTCATCAACAATGCCGCCCCTGGCGCAGTTGATGACGAAACTATCAGGTTGCATCAGCGCGAGTTCGTCCTTACCCACTATGTGTCGTGTTTCGTCATTAAGGGGACAGTGTACCGATATGAAATTGGTCTCGGGCAATACATCTTGAAAGTTGTCGACCGGGTTACAGCCTGCGGCAGCGATCTTAGCGTTGTCCACGTAGGGATCACACACGTTCACACGCATATCAAAGGCGAGTGCACGTTTAGCCAGTCGCGAACCGATACGCCCGAAGCCAATAATGGTGAGCGTCTTATCGGCAATGTCGACAGCAATCGGTGAACTACGCAACGCGAAGTTTGATTCACGTGCTGCCTGGTCATAAACACGGCCGCGTTTGGCGAGAGACAACAGGAAGTACATGGTATGTTCCGCGACCGAGACGGCGTTGGCATGAATCGCCAATAGTAGCGGGATGCGTCGATTGGTCAGCGTCGCCACATCAATGTTGTCGTAACCGACACCATGTCGCGACACACCACGGAGGTCTGACGCTGCAGCGAGGACGTTGGCTGTCAGCTTGGCGGAACGAACCGCAATCCCATCGACACCTCGGGCCGCTTCTATCAGAGCTCCCTCGGACGTGTCTTCCGGGCGGATCAGCTCGATATCGGGGTGATCTTCAAAGACTGCAACGCCGACGGGCTGCAGCGGTTCCGTCATCATGACTTTCATATGGGTGTCCTATCGGTAAGAAACTATTCTGGCGTGCGCCCGTGCATCGCGGGCATGCCTTGAGGTAGAGGCAGCATGGGACGACAACAGAGTCGATCAATATCGATGTTCTCTCTTTCCGTCAGCATGGCGGCAACAGGGGATTTAGGATACTGCCGGCCGAGATTGCTCTTGTTCATCATCGGTTGTACGTAAGCGGGTGAGACTGCATTCAATACCGCAATACGATCCAGTCCGCTGACGTTCAGTTCATGGCAGGCACGATGCCACATACGAGAATCGTAGATGACAGCTGAGCCGGCTGGCGCGATCCATTGTTTCACGTCTTTGTGGATCGCTTCGCCCATGCGGGTACCACCGGTGTTGATTTCCTGGGGTGGTATCTTTCTGAGCTTGTAAGAATCCGGTACGTACTGAGTGGCGGCGTTGTCCGCCCTGAACTCATCAATACAGATGTTGAACTGCACGCCGAAGACAGGTTGTTCGGGCCAGTCGTTATTGGGAAAAACGTTTCCGTGGTAAGGATAGTCACTATGCCAACCACCCTCGGGAAACTGTCCCTTGAGTTTGTCGGCCGGCTTCAGCGTGTTGACGATAGGCTGGTGGCAAAAATGGATCTCATCAGAACTCATGTATTGCTGCATCACCCACAACGCGACCGGGTGGGTCACAGCACGAGCGACATCGACGCTCCAGATCAACGAATCGGTGATCCAGAAATTGCCATCTTTTGGTGTTTCATCCGCGTGATCTTTGGCCCGTGCGACAGCCGTTTCTTCTTTGAGCTGGGAGATTTCACGATCAGACATCAGTCTTTCAATGATTGCGAATCCCTGATCGTTGAGTGTTGCCAGTATTTCTGATGCCAACCTGGGCGGGGCATCAGTCAGGCGGAAAGGTCCACCTGACACTTTGTTGCCATTGCGATCCTGCAGGTCGGTACCTGTCTCAGTCTCTACACCGGTCAATAATCGCCCGGTCAGCGCATGTCGATAGCCGTCGTCGGTGGTTTGCCAGTAACAAGCGTCATCACCGTGAGCGGCGGTTCTCAGCGCTTGTCCGTCACAGCTAACGAGGTAGCCATCTGCATTGTGAATCAGAACGTAGTTCAGGGTCATGCTTTCTACGATTTTGGTGATCAAAAACAGGCCGCGACTATAGCACAGCAACACGGCTGCCTTGAGCAGAAGGCTAGCGTATCCCCTGGGAAACCTGTATACGTTCGTAGTTGTCGCTGTGGCCTGGCGCAACTACCAGATCACAGGGCGAGACATATGAGTGGACAGGCGAATCCAGGTCGTGCTGAACGTCGCGAAGGCATCTCCAACACGCTGATCTGGGGTTACGGATCGGGGAACTTTGGACTTGCACTACTTGGGCTGGTGGTCGCGGTTAATCTCCAGTTTTTCTACACCGATTTTGTGGGGCTCTCCGCAGGACTGGTTGCCTGGTCCTTGCTGGCAGCACGGGTGTTTGATTCGTTGACGGATCCAGTGATGGGTTACCTGTCGGATCGGACGAAAACACGTTTTGGACGTCGCAGACCGTATTTCTTTCTCGCCGCGATACCGCTTGCGATCGCGTTCTACTTCCTGTTTACACCACCGATAGTAGAAGATCCTGAGAATCATCAGGGTTACCTCCTCTTATATATGTTGGCGCTCTATATCGTGACGTACTTCATCTGGACTGTGGCTGCGATCCCCTATTTCAGTCTGGGTGCTGAGCTCACGGATGATTACAACGAACGACTCAAAGTCATTGCCGTTAGAGAGTCCTGCACCCTGGTGGGATTGGTGGCCGCCACAGTGTTGCCGGCTTGGCTCATCTATGCCTATGGCGGTTTGCAGGGTTACTCGTTTATGGGGGGTATCCTGGGCGGCGGTGTTGCCGTGTTTCTGATTTTTGCTGCCATCGTCAGTCGTGAGCGTCCGGACTTCCAGGGAAGGCCCGCGATGAATCCCTACGCTGGATGGCTCGCGACGTTTAAGAACCCACATTTCGCGCGACTACTGGTGTCCTTTATCTTCAGCTCGCTGGGTGCTGCGGTGCCCGCAGTGTTGGTGATCTATGTGGCGGTCTACATCATTGGTACACCGGAATGGTGGACGGTCATGATTCCTGGCTGGATGCCAACCTGGTCTTACTATCTCTTATTGTACTTTGTCTCGGGTATTTTGAGTCTGCCCGTCTGGGATCGTGTCTCGCGACATATTGGTAAGCGAAACACGTGGTTTATCGCCATCATCATGTCCACGTTTACTAGCGCGGGATGTTTCTGGCTGAGCGAAGGTTCGATCGGATACTTTTCGTTCATTCTGGTGTTTGGCGGGATCGCGTTCGGCAACTTTCTTGCTATTCCACCGTCGATGGTAGCAGACGTCATCGATTGGGATGAAGTTGAGACTGGCAAGCGGCGAGAGGGGAACTATTTTGCCATCTGGGCGTTTACTACCAAGTTGGGTGCCGCGGTCACTGGTTTCATCGCTTTGCAGTTGCTGGAGTACGTCGGGTATGTCCCTAATGTGCCTCAGACAGAGACGGTAAAGACCTGGATGCTGGTGATGTACTCCTGGTTCCCGGCCTTATGCTATTTGATCTCGGCGATCACATTATTGCGCTTCAATTTTGATGCGCGGGAACTCTCCCGAGTGCAGGAGCGGCTCAACCGAGTGTGAAGTGAGGTCTCTCCAGTTTGCGACCCATGTCACCGGTCAACTAAGATAATCGACCGTTCCCAAGCGACCGAGGTCGTATCGTGTCTACCGTCGAAACTGAAACCACAGAAGATGTGATCATCCGCGGTGTCAATATCACTAAATGCATCTCCGAGATTGCCGACGTCGGTTATATCGTTGTTCCGGATTTTGTGAACCAGGAAGAAATCGCGAAGATCCGCCATTCCTTTGATACCGAAGTCCCTATGACTGAAATGCGGGCGATCGGCGTGAATACCGGTAAGACGATGAGAGCACACAATCTGCTCGCCAAAACCCGGGCGGTTGACTGGCTGTTCCTCGATGAACGCGTTCGCGGCATTGTCGATGGTGTGCTGGGTGGTCTGGCCCATATTAATGTCACCACACTCTTCAACGTTCTCCCTGGTGAAGAAAAAATGTACCTTCATCCAGATGATGGACTTTGGCCGATACCTAGACCACATCCCACATTCCTGTGTAACGCACTGATCGCATTCGACGACTTTGATGAAGAAAATGGCGCAACCTATGTGGTTCCCCATAGCCACAAGAACCCCAAGGCACCGTCTCAGGATGACGGTATTCAAGTTCCCATGAAGTCCGGCTCGGCCTTGTTCTGGGATGGGGGCCTCTGGCATGGCGGCGGACCTAATATCTCCAAAGACCGGGAGCGCCTTGGATTTTTCATGAGCCATCAGGTCTGGTATCTGCGACCGCAGGAAAATCAGCTCTTGTCTGTTCCGAGAGATGTAGCCAAACAAATGCCGCGTAAACTGCAGCGACTGCTCGGTTATCATCGGTTTGGGTTAGGTGTGGATGGTCGAGATCCTGTGGATGTATTGCAGGATGAGATCTATGTGCATGAGTCAGCTCGGGTTGGCTGGCGACCGGAGTAACGCCGGTCGGTCTTCATCAAGCCCTAACAGAGTTGTGTCAGAGTGAACGATAATAACGACGATTTCCTAGACCCCAGATAGGATATATCTATGCTATCAAAGACAATCTCACGTAGGCGACTGCTTCAAAATACACTTCTGGGGCTTGCAGCCACCGCGATGACCCCAGGCGCACTGGCGGGACAGATTCGACACCCTTATCGCATGGCTGAAATAGCTGCCAACACCTGGCGCCATCCGTTGGGCGCGACGATTCCTGTGGGCGCGGACTTGAGATTACTTGCGACTTCTGGTGAAAAGGTCCCGGGCACACACTATGAATGGCATTTTCTACCAGATGGTGGTGCGACATACCCAACGCCCGATGGTGGATGGATCTACGTGAGCAACAGCGAGTCACGTGATGCTGGCGGAGTGAGTGCGTTGCGATTTTCACGTGCGGGAACAATGTTCGATGCCTACTCGATCCTGACGGGCAGTATCCGTAACTGTGCCGGTGGCAAGACGCCGTGGGGTACCTGGTTATCTTGTGAAGAACGCGGTGATGACAGCCTTGTATATGAATGTGACCCGATGGGTAACAAATCTGCGGTGGCGCATCCGTTGCTTGGGTCTTTCAATCATGAAGCAGCAGCGGTTGATCCCAGGACGCATCAGATCTACCTTACTGAAGATGTCAGTGATGGATGTCTATATCGTTTTACGCCAGATGCGGAGGCAGACCTGTCGCATGGGACGTTACAGGTTGCGATCTTAAATGAAGACAGGCTTGACTGGTTCGACCTTGATGATGTGAATAACGTCAAAGACCCCGGTAGCCCGTTACGATATCGCTTTGAAAATGCCGCACGTTTTGCTGGTGGTGAGGGCATCGTGTACGGACCGGATCATGTGTACTTCACAACCAAGAAAGACAACCGGGTCTGGGCACTGCAATTGTCGACCCAGAAGTTGAGTATCATTTACGATATTGAGACGTCTAAGACGCCGATTCTGTCAGGTGTTGACAACATCGAGATTTCTCAAAACGGTGATCTGATTATTGCGGAGGATGGTGGTGATATGCAGCTGGTGGTGCTGGATGACCGGTATCATGCTGTAACGCTGGTCACGCTCCATGATCAGGAGGACTCTGAACTGGCGGGTCCAGCCTTCAGTCCGGACGGTTCCCGTCTGTATTTCAGCTCGCAACGCGGTGCAGATGATCGTGGTCTGACCTATGAGCTGACGCTCCCTGTGTGATGACGATTCTGGATGACCTCAACGAAACCGAATTTCTAAATCGTGTGTGGCAGAACGAAGCACTACTGATGCGCGATGCCTTAACCGGCTATACATCGCCGATCTCAGCGGAAGAGCTCGCTGGGCTGGCACTGGAACCGGAGGTGGAGTCACGTCTGATACAACATACGGCTGGCGAATGGCAGTTGACACATGGTCCCTTTAAAGAGCATGTCTTCCGGTGTCTACCTGAAAGTCATTGGACACTACTGGTGCAGGCTGTCGACCTCTGGGTCGATGAGGTCGCTTCGCTGTTCGAGCATTTCACGTTCCTACCGCGGTGGCGGTTTGACGACATCATGGTCAGCTACGCAACCCCTGGAGGAGGAACAGGTCCTCATTTTGACCACTATGACGTGTTCCTGGTACAGGTGTCTGGTCAACGACGCTGGCGCCTGGGTGGTATGGCGAACCGCGAGACGCCATTAGTCCCTGGAAGTGAACTACGGCTGGTTGAGCGTTTTGATGAGCAGGAGTCCTGGGTACTGAATCCAGGGGATGTGCTGTATGTACCGCCTGGTATGGTCCATTGGGGCGAAGCGGTCACATCCTCCCTCACGTACTCCGTCGGCTTTCGATCGCCATCGTTTTCCGATATGTTGGGTGACCTTGCAATCGAACTGATGGCACAGGGCCTAGATCAAAATTATCGGGATCCGGATTCTTTGGTAGCCTCAGAGGGTTTTTTGATCCCGGATTCGGTGATCGAACAGGTCCAGACGCAATTGCGCAGCGTCGTCGATGATCAGGCATTGGTCGCAGACTGGTTCGCCAGATATATGACGCAGCCGAAGTACCCGGATCTTGTGGAAGCCACAGAAGAGCAGCGAATGGCCCGTACACGCTGGGCAACCTACAACAACGGAGATCGTGTTGATGAGTGATGGACCCAGGTTCCTGGATCCGATGGGAACGGACTCGGTATTTTCCGGAGATGAGTACGAATCGCTGGTGAGTTCATTGGAAGCGGCGGACCCAAGAACTCCCATCGCTAATGTCGAGCCAGTAAACCCAGGAACAGAAATCACACGCGAACTCATCAGCCGATACTTCAATGGACATCTCTATCCGTACGAACAACGTTTACCGCTTCGACGCTACTATGAGACGAAAGTAAGACTGCAGATCGAACTAGTGAAGCTGCAGAACTGGGTTCAGGAAAATGGCAAACGTCTGGTCCTTATTTTTGAAGGTCGTGACACGGCTGGAAAGGGAAGTTCCATCCGGGCGTTTATGGAGTATCTCAATCCCCGTAAAGCAAGGGTTGTTGCTCTGGAAAAACCAACGGATGAGGAACGTGGTCAGTGGTACTTCCAACGCTACATCAAGGAACTGCCATCGCGTGGTGAAATGGCCTTTTTTGATCGGTCCTGGTACAACCGAGCCGGCGTTGAGCGTGTCATGGGGTTCTGTACACAACCGGAATACGACGACTTTATCGAGCACGTTCCCATCTTTGAGAAAATGCTGGTAACAAGCGGCATTCATCTGGTGAAGTTCTACCTGTCTGTGAGTCAGGATGAGCAGGTGAGGCGAGTTGACGAACGTCGAACCAATCCTCTGAAGCACTGGAAGCTCTCACCGAATGATATTGAAGCCCAGCGTCGATGGGATGACTATACGGATGCAAAAAACAAATTGTTCGAACTGACGGATTCAGAACACGGTCCCTGGACGATCGTGAAGACCGAAGATAAGCAACGCGGCCGGCTTGAGGCTATTAAGTACGTGCTGAATCAGTTTGACTACGACGATAAGGATGAAGAGATCATCGGCGAGGCCGATCCGCTGATTGTAACCTCTGCACGAAATCTGCTCGATGCAGAAGGTCGTGCGCACATGATCGACTGATACTCTTTTAGTTGCCATCTTCAAACGAGCATTATTGAACAAGCGTCGAAGCATTCATCACCACGAGTGTTTCTGGTTGCATCAACACTCGAGAGATGGTTTTCTGCGCACCGCTATTTGACACGTCTTTTTGAGGAATCGTCGGGAGTTTCCATGAGTGTAGAAGGTAAGGTTGCGATCGTCACAGGAGCTGGCGGTGGTCTGGGTAAACAGCATGCATTGCTGTTGGCCGAGCAGGGTGCCAAAGTGGTTGTAAACGATCTTGGTGGCTCTGTGGATGGATCCGGCAAGTCGGACATGGCGGATCTGGTTGTTGAAGAAATTCGTGACAAGGGCGGCGAAGCCGTTGCGAACAAGGGCTCTGTTTCTGACCGTGATGGGGCAAAGAGCATTGTTGAAACCGCGGTGACCAAATTCGGAACCGTCGACATCCTGATCAATAATGCAGGTATTCTCCGTGACAAATCCTTCAAGAAGATGACGCTTGATGAGTGGGACATTGTGATCAATGTCCATCTGAACGGAACAGCGTACGTCACCTGGCATGCATGGCCGATTATGTACGAGAAAAACTATGGTCGCATCATATTCACGTCATCGGTCTCCGGCATCCTGGGGAGCTTTGGACAGGGTAATTATGGGGCCGCCAAGATGGGAATGGTAGGCTTAATGAACAACCTTTCACGCGAAGGTGCTTCTCACAACGTGCGGGTGAACTGTTTGTCCCCTGGCGCCGCCACGCGTATGACGGCGAGCGTGCCTGGCAGTGCCATCGATGCAGACAATCCGGATCCCGCGAATCATCCGAAGCTGGTCAGTGCAGCCATTCTACTGATGGCATCCGAGGAAGCCCCAAATGGTCGCATCGTGCAGGCTGCAGGTGGTAAGTTTGCGTCAGATGCCATCTATTCGAACTCTGGTGTAAATCTTGGTATCGACTTCGACCCGACTGATCTCGAGAATCATTCGGAACAGATCCTCGATCTGAGTGATGCCGAGCTGAAGACCACTTTCTGGCGAATCTGAGTTAGCGAGGCGCCAGAGGCGAGATGTCATGGTTTGGCGCCAACCGGGCTATACCGAATGTACCTGTCGCACAGTGGTCGTATCGCTTGATACACCACGCGGTTTGCGGCAATGTTTGCCAAACCTCCTGTGCGTCAGATGTCGGACTATACGCAAACACTCGATAGTGAAGACAAACGTACCGCGACTCGTGTTGCGGCACTGGACATCGGCTCCAACAGTTTCCATCTTGTTGTCGCACGGATCGTTGCCAACGACGTTCAGATCCTTCACCGACTTAAGATGAAGGTTCAGTTGGCCCGTGGTCTGGATGCAGACAACTGGCTATCTGATGAGGCGATAGCGAGAGGCGTCGACTACCTTCGGATGATCAATGAAAGCCTGGGTGACTTCGAACCAGATTCCGTCCGCGCGGTGGCGACCTTCACGCTCCGCCAAGCGCGCAACGCGCGACAATTTCTGACCGCTGCACGTGATGTATTCCCATACCCGATTGAGATCATTCGTGGCATGGAGGAAGCGAGGCTGATCTACCAGGGTGTTGCACACACTCAGCATGCTGAAGGTCGTCGTATGGTGGTGGACATCGGCGGTGGATCAACCGAACTGATTCTTGGTGATGGATTTGATCCTATCGCATTAACCAGCTTACAGATGGGTTGCGTCACGTTCACTAATCGCTTTTTTCGAAATGGTGAAATCAAGCAGAAACAGTTTGATAAAGCGATAACCGCCACCGTCCAGATCATGGAAATCGCGCCGGAACAATTTCACGAGTTGGACTGGGAACAGACACTAGGGTCCTCGGGATCGATTCGCGCGGTCACGGAACAAGCAATGGCAATGTCTGGTGGCGCTGGAGACCGCCATGTGACACGCAAGCAGATCAAGGAACTAGTCAGTTTGTGCGTGTCTGCTGGCCATGTTGATGAACTCCCCTTTGAGGACATCTCCGAGGAGCGTCGTCGCGTATTCCCGGCAGGGCTTGCCATTCTGAAAGGAATCTTCGATGCCATTGATATCAAGGAGTTGATGTATTCGCCTGCGGCGCTTCGCGAAGGTGTCATCTATGACATGGAAGATCGTCTAAGTCATCACGATATTCGTGAACGGACAGCCCAGAGCCTTGCGACCCGCTACGATGTTGATCTGGATCAGGCTCAAAGGGTTTTGAATACCACCTGGACGCTCTTTGATGCGGTCAGCGTCGACTGGAAGCTCGATCAGCAGGAGTATCGTTCCCTACTCGGCTGGGCCGCGCTGCTCCACGAAGTTGGTCTCCAAATTAACTCGCGGGGTGTCCAGCGCCATTCGGGATATATTTTGCAGAACGTCGAAATGCCAGGATTCAATCAGGAACAACAACAACTTGTCGCGTCGTTGGTGAGGTTCCATCGCAAGAAATTCAAGAAAAGTGAGGTGCGCGAGTTTAGTCTGTTTGCGCCCCCGGAGATCGAGCGTCTGATTGCTCTGCTGCGTCTCGGGGTGCTCATCAATATTCGTCGACAGGACGACACCACACCATTCTTCAGGATCAAACACAAGAAGAATGAGCTTCGGCTGACCTTCGAAGCAGGGTGGCTATCTTCTCAGCCGGTTTTTGAGGCAAGTCTGCTCCGGGAATGTATTCAGGCCACCGGCCTGGGCGTGAACCTGGAAATTCGCTGACTCAATCGAAGAGATCATGGTAGTCCAGAGTTTCATCAACCATTTCAAGTAACGTTTGAAGATCGCTTGAAAGCAGGTATGTGAAGTCGTAAGGGTGGATGGCAATGCGTAACGGCCTCACGGCGCCGCTGATTAAACGATTGGCAAGGTTGCTGACTACGAGCGACCACTTGCGGAGCGACTGATCGGCTTCGAATCCGGCAAGCGGTAACATTCTGAATGAGCTTGTAGAGATGCGCCGTATCTCACTCGTTAGCTCAATGTATTCATAGGGTGTTGACGCTAGATCATCTATTGTCACCGGGCCCAGAGCCCAAGCTGGTGGGACGTAGTAATCCGGCGGAGCGAGGTCGTGTATGCCGAACCAGGAATGGTTGCGCTGCATAAGATCAATGATCTCGTCGCGGGGTAAAGAGAGGTGCTCCGCGGCCATTCGTGAGATCAGGAGGGCATGCAATCGATGGCGCCAACCCTGTACGTGTCGTGCTTCGTGTGTCCACCCGTGTCCAGCAAGGAGGTGACCCTGTTGCTGCCACTCGTTTAGTTGCCTGATGTCATCATCCTGCCAGCGTAAGCCAGGCACAACTAGAAGGATCAGGTTCTTCCGACAAACATCGGGCAACCGGTCAATGATATTTCTAACGTGGCACAACGTTGCCGGTGTCACATCATGGATGGAAATGACCGCCTGCAATGTTCTACAGCGCTGCTCGTTTGGCGGTTCTAAGAAGCAGCTGTTCCCATCTGGCGATGTTGTCATTGTTGAATGATGTAGCGGCTTCAAGAGCGCGACCTGCGAGGGCTTTCCGCCAATCCGATGCAGCATCTGCCAGCCGCGAGAGCGTTGAGGTGAGGTCGGAGTGCTCGTCAATTGTGACGAACCCACGAGCGAGTTCAGGCCAGTTCGATATACCGGTACCTTTGGAAACGATCACGACTCGATTACGCGCCATGGCTTCGAGCGCGATTGTGCCGAAAGACTCGAAGTGAGACGGCAGCACCAATGCGTGATGTTCGTCGACCTGTCGGCGTAGCTCTTCTCGATCCAGCCATCCGAGATAATTTACGTTGGCGATAGATGCTGCGGCCACCTCTACCTCATCCCGTAGAGGGCCGTCACCGGCAATGCTAAAGGTAATATTTGGGAGCCCTCGTGCGGCATCGATAATGGCATCGATACGCTTTTCTGCCGCCAGTCGGCCTGCGAACATCACGCGATCCAGCCCACCTTCGTAAGGCGATACCGCAGTTTGGGTAAATAAACTTGGAATCGGTGTGCCAATCATCTCGATGTTCGGTGCGCCCATTCGTTCAGCGAGCAGGTACATATCATTGGAGTTGGTGAGGACTGCGCTGGAACGATTAAAGAGATACCGATGTGTCTGCTCGAGATACTGTCGAAAGAACCTCCCTTTGAAGGACCCGCGCCAGTACAGATCGGTGAGTTGTTCAAATGACGTATGGAAACCTGTGAGAATCGGAACACCACGGCGAGCAGCAATGAACGCCCCTGTAATTCCATAAACGCCTGGCGTGGGAACGATCAAGACGTGTGGATCGAGTTCCGTCAGAGCCCGTTGTAAGGCGATTGGATTGGGAAAGCAGAGTTTTTGCGTGGCGTCGCCTGGCATAGGGAGGGTGAGTGGCGCCTGCCATTGTCCATCCTTGATCACTGGAGAGAACACTTCAGCATGCGCGAGGCGTGATGACAGATAGTCTAATAAGTCCTCGTAGTACGCACCCACTCCATTTCGTTCTGGTGCAGCATCAGACGTCACCGCAAGACGAAGATCCCCGATGGCAAGTGATGAAATCTCCTGTTGATCCACCTCAGACATGCGCGATACCCCCCGTGGATACATCGTCATCCTCGGGAATCACTAGAGGCCAGACGGCGGCGAAATAGCGCGCGATGTCGTCTTCGGTCAGATCGTAATCGATCAGATTGTATTTGTGACTGCTCCTGTATGGCTGTTCATTATGCTCGGCGACGGCTGCCGTTAGAGCTCTACTGGCAGGTTGATCGGCCAGTTTCATGACGTCCCGCACCGTATCCGAAAGGGACGCTTTTAGACGGGACATGTGTACGACTATGGCTGACTGCCGACGGTGATGCGCAATTTGCATGTGATGGTTGATAGCATCGTAGTAGTGGCGTAACCCGGATTGCATCTGTGCCTGGAATCCCGTTGGCAGTTGGCGATGCCCGAGAAGGTTCAACACCGGTTTAAGCGAGCTCAGCTGAGAAGGTACCGCTCTTTCAGGCTCGCGAACACAGATGACGAGTGTCATGTCAGGGAACCAGAGCCTGAGCGATCCAAGCATGGAGGTAAATGTTGGGTTCTTGCTGAGCATGCGGCGATCGCGACCATAGAAATAAAGGTGCTTCTTTTGACACATCTGATAGAAGGACATGATGAGATTGCGTCGGTTGATTGATATGTCGCGATCGAACGCCATCAGCGCCCAGAGTGTTTTGTCTGCGGGTGTGCACATCGTTGTCAGGAAACAAGCGTGGACCCACAGGAGTATTACGAAATCTTCTTCGGGTTCGTTCAATCCAATTTTGTGAATGGACGCCATACCGGGTAAGAGGCCACCGTTATCTTTGGTTCGTCCAGTTGCACGAAGAGGCCAGATCTTTCGGAGCAGTCTGGCTGGTCCGAGCCATAGGTACTTTTCGGTAATGGATGGCGCTAACACACACTCAATGAGAGTGAATGACGTAAACGCGCGGTCGTGCGCGAGGATCCGGTGCAAGTGGGTGGTGCCACTGCGGGGTACGCCAACGACGTGAATCGGGCGCTGAACGGTCAAGTCTCGGTAGCCTCTGAAGAAGATCTCGTCCAAAACAAAACCGATCCAGTGCAGAGTGTTCAGCAACCCGAACAGACACCAGGCCGGGAGCAGGAGCATTAGACGACGAGGCATCGCTTGCCATCCCGCGGCGGGGATCGCCCGAACTATCTGATAGCCGAGGCGAATCCAGCCCAGCCAACTCGTAAGGAATGCGCGAACCACGGTGCCTTGTCTACTGTCGGTTAAAGGCAGTATACCTTTCTGGCTTGGCGATGGGTTGTCGAGTTGACCTGTTGATAGCCAAGCTTGCACCTGTATCGGTGCGCGGTGATGATAGGGGTCTATCAACTGGAAGAGTCGGAGAATGAGCGCAACCATTCGGACAGTGGGTGAAGGATATGGTGAACATGAAGACGCCATTGCTCGTTACCGGGAAGAAGGCGAAGCGCGTGCAATGGCGTTGGGAAACCGGGGGCCAGTCCGGTTCAATGCAGATGGGTCGTTGCATGAAAAGATTGTAGAAGCGTATTGGCGATGTGGCTTCTATATCTTTGAAGGCGTCCTGGGTGATGAAGAGCTGGCGGAACTGGCGAGGGAAGTCGATGATTTGATTGAGCGAGCGCCCGTAAAACCTGGGAGTCAGGTTGACAAATTTGGTCGACCCTCGCCGCAGGTTGGTCATAAGCATGGTGGTTTCTCGTTAGTTCGACCACTGTCTGACCCCATTGGTGGGACCGATGGGAACAATGGTAGGCACCCGGCCAAGATGATAGAGCCCGATGCTCCCGACGACGCGCCCGAGTACGTCCTGCAGGTCATTGGCGGTTCACTGCAGTTTTCCGATGCGGCACTACGGACCTATGGTCACCCCGCATTGTTGGGTGTGGCGGCTGCGATCAACGGTGAGGATTTCAGTCCATTCAATGAAGTCATCTTTATCAAGCAGCCAGGACTTGGCGGTTCGGTCGCGTGGCATCAGGATGGTACGACTCACTGGGAGACGGAAAAGTTTCATAAAGGTAGCCATGGTTTTAACTTCATGGCACAGGTGCACGGTTGTAATGCCGCAAACGGTCTATGGGTGGTTCCTGGATCCCATCTGTCACAAGCAGATATCCGCAGTATGTGTGAAGCAGCCGGGTCTGATCGTTTGCCGGAAGCGGTACCGATGATCTGTGCACCAGGCGATGTGGGTATGTGCAATCGGCAGGCAGTTCATGGGTCGTTCGCAAACACCAGTAGCGATCTTCGTGTCACGATCAACTTTGGTTTCCATCCCCGTGCTTCGGTTGTAGGTGCGCGTGGCAACGGCATTCATGCACGGGGAAGTCAGCACATCATCTACGACGAAGAACGTGTGCAGAAACGTTCTGAGATTCTGGGAATCGCGATTGCAGCTCGTCGAGAGCGTTTTCCTGTTGAGACGTCGTTTTCCTACAAGCCCCATATTGACGCGGGTCTCTCCTTTGAATGGAACGATGGAGCGCGTGAACGCCTGTTTGACTATAACCAGTTGGACCTGGGGATTTAGGCATGGAACTGGCAGAACTTGAAGCACGGCTATTGCCCTTCAGCCGGACGATGTATGAGGACGACGGTGCTTTGGTTCGCGATGTACATCCCATGCCTGGGCATGCTGGGTTTTCGTACGGATTTACCGTTGACCTGTCTAACGGAGCTAGAGAGTCATGGTTTCTTCGGTTGCCACCTCCCAATGTGAACTGGAAAGGCACGGCGGATGTGTTGCGTCAGGTACAGATTCTCAACGCATTGGATAAGACTGATGTGCCGCACTGTAGCGTGCAGTGGGCCGGAGACGACCTGCAGTGGTTTGATAGCCCCTACTTTGCGGTCCCGAAGCTGGAAGGCGATACCGTGAAACTCGGTCCTGGCGAATGGGCCGGAGATCTCACGGACGACCAAAGGCGTGATATGGCAAGTCAAATGATGCATGCGCTGGTGGGGGTCCACAAACTTGATTGGGAAACGGCGGTGCCGGGTCTCGGGCCTGCGATACCTTTTGATAAAGACGTGACGCGCTGGGACCGTTTCTACGAAAAAGCGGCTGACCCTGAGTTGCTGATTGATGCGCCGGCCGTTCGACAACGCCTGTTGGATACACTACCCCACGACGCACCTGTCGGCGTGTTTCACGGTGACTTTCAATTCTCAAATCTCTTCTTCAATACACAAACGCGTGAGCTGCGAGCCGTCATTGACTGGGAGCTTGTCGGTGTTGGTGCAACGTTGAATGATATTGGGTGGATCTGTACGTTCAGCGATCCGCACGCATGGGCGACTACCGACGGTGGTGCGACGATGCGGCCCTCCTTTCAGCCGCCAGAGGTGATGATGGAACTCTATCGGGAGGCGTGGGGTGCACCGTTGCCGGACCTCAATTGGTATCGGGCGCTTGCTGCCTATAAGTTTGCTGTGATTACCGGATTCAATCTAAGCCTCCACCGACGTGGTAAACGCTATGATCCCAGCTGGGAGGTGACGCGGTTGTCGATGCCGACATTGATGAGTCGGGCGTTGGAGTTGTTGGGTTAGATGACGCCGTCGTTTATCTAAACAGCTCTGAGCGAATGCGAAGGGTGTCCTGCAAATAGGCGCACGGTTTCTGCATGAGATAGGGTTCAGAGTAAAAAGTGTCAACATTCACCGTAGGTTCTACAACCTGTGTACAGGTAATGTTTACTCTGATCCCTATCTTTTCTTTCCAAACGGAAACTGAATGATCTTTGCCATTCCCTTCTTTGTTGCGGGTTGTTTCCATAGCCGAAACGCTGCGCTGATCTTCGGTGACAACTCATCGAATCGATGCCATTCGTCATCACCCTCGTACTGACAACTGCCGTAATCCTCGGTGTACTTGTCAGTCATAAAATAGTGTTCACTGAATAACTGCCCGAGGTCATTCAATTGGGATTGCTTGAATTCACCATCCAGTACGGTTGTCAGGAACGCAGGACCAGTCATGGCCTGCATCCGTACCATAGCTATGTCGGCACCACAGACCTTAATCTGATAGTCCGACATGAGGTCATTGGCAATTAACCAGGCTATGTAGGCCCCAAGTTTCTCGGCGTTGCGGTCTTCGCCGTGCAACTGTAATTTGGCGTAGGTTTTGCTCACCAGTCGATGTCAGGGTTGGGCAGCGTAGTACTTGGCGAGAGCCTCAATGTCCGCATCAGAGAGTGTTCTAGATTGCACCGCCATCTGCATGGCATTGGTACCTTTCCTACGGCCTTCGCGGTACGCCTTCATTGCTTCAATCAGATAGGCTTCATTTTGTCCGTTCAGCTTCGGGTAGAGGGCCATGATTGGTTTTCCACCACCGGGACCGTGACATGCACGGCATAATACTTCTTTTGATGGCCTTTCAGCTGACATCGCGATTGGCGTCGCAATGATTAGCGCGAGGGCGAATAACCTCAAAAGCATACTGTTTCTCTGTGTACGTCAGGCCCGCCATCTTCCGGTTTGACCTGCCGCGCGTCAATCATCCATTCGCTGAAGATGAGGAGATCTAGGTGTCCTTCGGTGGAGCGGCAGCGGGTCTCGTTGACAGATCCAAATCCAGTTTGTGAAGTGACTGGTTGCGAGTGACGACAACCTCGACAGGGCGAATCTTCGCTCGTTTGGACCAGGTGTCGTTGGGTTCGATGGGGCGTGTCTCTGTGGTCATCCATGTTGGTGCGCCTGCTGGGCTTTCGACCTCTTCCTCCATCGCAGCTAGCATCTGCACGAGACCAATCAGCGTGCGGATCATGCCCATGGCCTGGGCGGCCTCTCTAAGCGCTCCAAAGACCTAGGCACCCAACTTGTATCGATCGAAATGCGCCGTGGTGCCTGATTGGGAGCGAACCGCTGCATGCAGCGCGTTGGTGTATAGTGTGGGTTCCTATCGTTGAGGGACGCGAGGAGGCTATGAGCTTAGTGGGTGAGGAACTCGACGCTGATTTACCGCCAGTTACACCGCTGGCAGGTTTGATTGGTGCCGAGGTGAATGTCGATCTGAAATCTCTAGATGCGTCGTCGTTCGCCGCGGTGCGTACGGCTTTCCTGGAACATCTGGTCCTGGTGTTTCCAAATCAGCAGCTGACGGAAGCAGATCAGGTCGCGTTTGCTGAACGTTTCGGTGAGCTCTATTTGTACCCCCATAGTCCGGGTTTACCGGACCACAAGGATGTTTTACCCATCAATATGCCTTCAGGCACTTTGCGAGGGCGATGGCATTCGGACGCGACGTTCGACGCGACACCACCGGCCATCTCGATTCTTTCCGCGAGGGAATTGCCATCCAAAGGCGGTGAGACCGCCTTTGCGAACCAGTATGCCGCATATGAAAACCTTTCGGAGGGCATGAAAAACATGATTGCGCCACTTCGCGCGGTGCACGATGCAGCATCCCACCAGCGGCCCGGGGAATCCGCTACCCATCCAGTCTTGCGGACGCATCCCGAGACCGGGCGTACGGCGCTGTTTGTAAACCACGAGTTCACACGACGTTTTTCCCACATGTCGACGGAAGAAAGTGCCGGATTGCTGAACTACCTGACCGATCATGCGCACCGTCCCGAGTTTTGCTACGTTCATCGTTGGCGTCCTGGGGATGTGGTGATGTGGGATAACCGATGCGCACAACATTACCCCGTCATGAATCGCCCGGAGGGTGAGGTTCGGCGTATGTGGCGTGTCACGGTCGCTGGCGGTGAACCGATATACGACCCTCTGTCCTAACCAATATCCCCATGTTCCAGGAAAGCGAGCTCAAGTTGGCCATCTCGCAGCCCTCGATGGAGGCGCTGCTTTCTTCCTCGCGCATCAAAAGGGTGGCGAAAGGAAAAGTGAAGCGGAAAGCACTCGTCAGCACATACTTCGACACACGTCAGCACACACTTCGAAAATCAGGTGTGGCACTTCGGATTCGGTACGATGGTCGAGGGTACGAACAAACAATCAAGATCCCGTCTGACGGACCGGCTGGGATGCAGAATTTTTCTGAGTTCAATGTCGATGTGCCTGATATGGCGCCTGACTTGTCTCTCTACCAGGACGATGCCCTCACAGGGGCCCTTGAACGCTGGCGGTACCGTGGAGCGAATCTGCGGCCAGTATTTGCGACCAGGATCGAGCGCGACGCCTATGTGTTGAAACTGGGTAAGACAAAAATTGAAATGGCTTTAGATCGAGGTGAGATCATTTCTTGCATTGGTTCGATGCCTAATAGTGAATCTGTTTGCGAAGTTGAACTGGAGATGATTGCGGGTAATCCCGTTGACCTCTTCGATTTTGCCCAATCGTTGTTGGAAAAGTACGATGTATGGCCTCTGCACCTGACGAAAGCGGAGCGAGGTTACTCGCTGACCCGAGAGGACTTGCGTCCGCGAGCAACCAAGGCGAAGAAGGTCTCGGTAGCAGCGAATTCGACCATTTTTAACGCGTTACACGGGGTTCTTAGTGCAGCGCTTGAACATCTGTTCGTCAATCACGCGCCAACCCTTGCCGGGCAACCCGAGGGCGTGCACCAGACACGTGTTGCTCTCCGACGGATACGCGCGGCTTTGAGGGCGTTCAAAGGCGTGCTCCCCTGGGATGAGCGTATGGCGTTCAACGGGGAACTTCGGCGTACACTTCAGCAACTGGGCGCGGCGAGGGACTGGCATGTCTTTCTAGCAGAAACCTGGCCTCTTCTGTCGAAAGCAGCACCAGACGACGTCAATGTGAAACCCCTACAGCGGATTGCCAGGAACCAACGGCTGTCTTCGACGCGCGAAGCGATCGCAGTACTGACCAGCCGACGATACATGCGCATGCTGGTGCAGTTCGAACGTTGGCTTGCGTCCATGGAAGAGACAGGTGAACTTGCGGCGCCCATTCGGCCCTACGCGGAGAGGGTGTTGAAAAAGACGTTGAATGAACTCGTTGATACGGACAAGTCGTTGAAGCGCATGTGGGGCGATGAACTGCACGATCTTCGTAAGCGAGGCAAGAAGACACGATACGCGTTCGAGTTTTTCAATGATCTCATCAGTCCAGATGGGCACAAGCTGATCAAGACTATGTCGTCGATTCAGGATGTATTGGGGGAGGCCAACGATGCTTTGGTGGCGCGTCAATTGCTGACCTTGCTGAAACCTGGTGCCACAGAGGGTGCAATTGTCCATTTCGTTGACCATTGGGCGAGTGAACAAATCGAGTCCTGCCTGAACAAAGCAGGCCCACATTGGGCGCGCGTTAGAAAAACCGCCCGGGATGTGAGTTATCTGGCCGCGGAACGTCGTGATGCAATCTGATATTGCGCGCGTTATCGCCACGTACTCTGCGCAAGGCATTCATCGTACGGGCACAGAAACAGACATCGAAAGCGCACAGTGGCTTGCATCTGAAGTACGGCGAGCGGGTCTTGAACCTCTGTTGACCAGTTTTGTCTTTGATCGGTTTGATCCCATAGACGCACATGTGGAGGTTGCCGGGCAGCGTATTCATGGGATCCCGTTTTATGACTGCGCGCCTGGGCAGGAGCGCATCAAAGGACGTTTGGTGCGGTACGGCGAGTCGGGTGATGTTGCAGTTATTGAAGCCATATCGCTCGCTGAATCGAACCCTGTTATTGAAATGCGCGGGACTGAAGACTACGAAGCATTGGTTGTAGTGACTCCGGAGGGGATGCCGGAGGCAGGGATTGCACTGGCGAATGCAGAGAAGTTTGGTGCGCCCTACGGTAAACCTGCTCTGCAGGTTGCAAGGCAGTATCTACCGAGACTAACGGCAGCGATTGAGTCCGGGGAGCCCATTGTTCTCAGATATGAGTCTGAAAATATACCGGCGACCGGCATCAACGTTGGTGCGCGTCTGAACGGCCGTGATGCTTCACAGCCACCCATGGTGGTAATGACCCCTAGAAGCGGGTGGTGGCAATGTGCCTCGGAACGAGGTGGCGGTCTTGTTGCCTGGTTAGAGATTATGCGAACGTTGACCTCGGAGGGTAGTGACTGCGACGTGATCTTTACCGCCAATACAGGACATGAATTGGGGCATTTGGGTTACCACCATTTTATTGAAAATCGCCTGGACTTAGAGGCAAACGCTCGAGCCTGGATCCATCTGGGCGCGAATTTCGCGGCGCCGCCTCCGTCACCAATACGATTGCAGATGTCACATCCAGCTTTGCAAGCGATGGTGCGAGATTGTGCTGAAAAGGCAGGGTTGGTCGACTATGTTGAGGTCATAGGTCGACGTCCCGGTGGTGAGGTAAGATCCGTCTACGATGCCGGAGGTCGTTATGTATCGGTGGTGGGCGGTAATCTTTTGTTCCACCACCCGGATGACGTCTGGCCAAAGGCGGTGGATGTCGAAAAGACGCAGAGCGTCTGTCGATTGATGGTCGCCGTATCCAGAGCGTTAGCCCGAGGTTAGGTTTAGTCCTCGTTTTGCATTCCGCTTTGGGTGTAGTTCTCGATGCCGGTCTTTTCAATCAGACTCTGCTGGGTTTCCAGCCAGTCGACGTGTTCTTCTTCACCCTCAAGAATGTCGCGAAAGAGCTGGCGTGTCACGTAGTCTGATTCCTTCTCGCAGAACGCAATCGCTTCCCTCAACGGAGGCATGGCTTCCAGTTCAAGTCTCAGGTCACATGCGATCACGTCTTCAACGTTTTCGCCGATGTAGAGTCGACCCAGGTCCTGGAGGTTGGGCAAGCCGTCAAGAAAAAGAATGCGCTCGATCAATCGGTCCGCATGTTTCATCTCATCGATAGATTCTTCGTATTCATAACGACCGAGTCGCTTCAATCCCCAGCTGTCGTACATCCGAGCGTGCAGAAAGTACTGGTTGATTGCGGTGAGCTCGTTTTTGAGAACCTTGTTCAAGTATTCAACTACCTCAGTATTAACGGGTCTCATAGTGTTTGCTCGTTCTTTTCTTGGGTGTTTATTTTTAAGAAGGGCATTTCTTTACGTCACGTGGTGGTAGGTGATGAAGATTGCCATGACGGCGATGGAAAAACAACATAAGTTATTGATTTAAAAATGAAAATCAGTTCCTCTTGCACCGCCTTATCATCTGTTTTCGGTAGAGATATCGCGTTCAATAAACTGGTTGCAATCGAGAATTGTTATTATTTACAATCCCTGAAGTTAAATGAACTGAAAACGCACTAACATGTACGTTTGTATCTGCAACGCCATCACAGAGAAGGAAATCCACAGCGCGATTGATCGCGGTGTCTCTGACGTTGATGAGATCGCAGATCAACTGGGTGCCGGTGCCTGTTGTGGCTCCTGTCGAGAAACCACTCGATCCATTCTTGAGTCACGTCGCTACGATGAATCACAGCTCTGGGTGTCTGCGGTCTAGCTCACTTTCTTGTTTTTTCCTCTGATTCCTTCCCTCCGACCTGGGGAGAAGCTGTTACGAATAATTCCCGCTATCGTGGCGATAGCAATATTGTGAGAACAGCTACCAGGCTTCTTTGTCAGCCCGCTTGGCGGCTTTCATGCCTTCGTCATTCTCGCCAATCTTCCAGTAGCAACTGACGTACATATTCTCCTTTCTGACGGGTTTCTCATGTCGAAAGTACTGGCGAAGGGCTCGTGATGCTGAGAATTCGCCGGCGACCCAGACAGATACTTCCCCATCGCGCCAGGGCAATGCCATTACTGAGTCCTCGAGCATTGTGTTGGGCGCATCAGGATCGGGGTTGACTACCCAATGTAAATTCATGCCCTCAGGGACGTGTAATTCTAGCTGATCCTTTTTAGAGATGACCTCAAGAACGATGTCACCTATGGCATCAGCAGGTAATCGGTTAATGTTGACACTAATAGCCGGTATGGCACTCATATCGCCCGCCAAGATGAACCGGTCTGCACTTGTATTGATAGGCTTGCAGGCACCAGGTCCAGTGATCTGGACCTCGTCGCCAATCGATGTATTCGATGCCCAGGTTGCTGCTGGACCAGTGTCCCCGTGCGCCACCATGTCAATCGTGATCACTCTGGTGTCAGCTGAGAATTCCCTTACCGTGTAGGAGCGAACAACCGGTCGGTCAAGTCCACCGGGAAACACCAGTTTGATATACCCCCCTTCGTAACCGGTTGGAAAATCCTGAAGACTGTCGCCCTGGAGCATCAGGCGCATCATATTGGGAGACAGTCGTTGTTTGTCTGCTACAGTGACTGCAAGCGTGGATCTGGCCATAGTGAATTTCCTGATTGTCTAGATGTCAACAACGTGATGGCTCTAACATAAATGATAACCGTTCTCATTTGCAAATATATCTGGTAGAGTAAGCGCTGCTCCGATAGTGCAGCTCAGGCTCATCGTCCCCCCGACTGAAACTGTGGCCTGCATATTCGGAGCACCCCAACCTCACTAATCGGTTCGTGGGAACTGTACGCAACGATGGAGGCTGAGCGTTTTGAGGAGTTCTGCAAACACCCGTTCGGTGGAGAGTAATCGGAACCATGCCACTCAAATGGCAGGGGAAGTGGACCGCAGGCTGATTGTTGAGCGTATTCTGCGCGGCATCGCGATTGGGTCGGTTGTTGCAGTCCTGGCGACCCTCTATGTTCTGAGCTGGTTACCTTATATCACGGGCTGAAGGAGAAACTTTTCGTTCTTCATTCTGTCTCCCAGTGCACCTCAAGGTTGGTGTAGCGACCTGGGATGCATGACGCCGAACGCCGGTGACTTTAAACAATCACTGCCTGAGTGTGTTCAAGGGCATCGGCGCTCCTGTGATTAGTGACTACGAGATGCCCCCGGTTCGTTGGAGCGTGTGCTGCACGATCTAGGCGAACCCAAGTTCAGCAAACGCGTTTGTGACCACGTCGATGTGCCGTTCTATCGAACGTATTCTGGTCTTGACGATAATCACACCGAAAAGCTTGCGGAAACCAGACCATTAGTCTTTGCGGGTAAAACATTGATCGCACGGGATTTCAGCTCGCCGTTAGTCTCGGAGATCGTTGCCGACTAGTGGCTAATCAGATTGCAGTGCCGTTACCGGATCCAGTTTAGCTGCCGATAGCGCAGGGTAGACGCCGAAGCCTACCGCGATTGACGTGCAAACAACCACCGCAAGTGTGATACCTGGCAATGACCATGCAACAGCCCACCCAGCGAAACCCGCAATCAGATAGGCGATGGCGACGCCGAGCATAATTCCAACGACCGCACCGATTAGTGCTATTACGGTAGTTTCTACCAGGAATTGCCTGACAATATCGGCCTGTTGAGCACCGATCGCGCGAAGTAGTCCAATTTCGCTTCGTCTTTCCATGACGCTGGCCAACATAATGTTCATGATGCCGATACCGCCAACCAGCAATGAGATACCTGCGACGGCTGACATCACGATCGTGAAGATTCGCTGCGTCTGTTGTTGCTGGGCGAGCAGTCGGGCAGGAATTACCATGCGTGTATCGTTTTGGCCGTTGTGACGTCGTGCGAGCAGGTGTTGTACTGCCGTGGCGGCGACATCTGGATCCAGGGCTGCGTCTACCTTCAATTTCAACTGGCTCAACTCTGCTTGCATGGGGAAAACTCGCAGCCGTTTTAAGCCTGTTTGTAAGGGAATATAGATACGGCTGCCTTCACCGCCGACCTGACGCCCCTGGATTTCACCGTCGGGCAGTTGAAGATCGCGTAGCACGCCAACCACTTCGACCCAGAGATGATTGATCTTGATCAACTTGCCGATAGCTTCTCCGTTGGGAAACAATTCATACGCCGCGGTGTTACCGAGGACTGCCACTGGCGCACGATGGATGTTGTCGTTTTCATTGAGCAGTCGCCCCCTCTCGGCTCTGAGCTGGGAAAGGGACAGGTAATCGGGGCTGACAGCCCAGACTGGTGCCCGTGTGTCTCCCTCGTGGGAAAAGAGGTCCCATGTGTGGATGTGACGAACCGCGCCCCATTCTTTGATGAAAGGCAGGGTCTGTGAAATGGCGTCAGCGTCGAGGACGGAGAGGCCCGCCGAGTGTTTTCGAATATCTTTGAGTGATTCGCCCTCTGGACTATGCGACTCAATAATAATGTTAGAAACACCCATGCCTTCAATCATCTGCAGTGCCTGTCGTCTACCACCTTCGCTGACCGCGATCATAGCGATGACTGCTCCAACCCCGAAGACCATGCCAAGCAGCGTCAGGGCTGAACGCAAACGATGGTGACCGAGTTCTGCAAACGCCTGCTGAACATCCGGAATCAGATTCTGTTTGAGATGAAGAATCACGATGCGTTGTTGATCTGTGGTGCTAAGCTAATTAGGTCTCCCGGAGCGATGCCCGCGGTGATGACGACAATATTGGCACTGCGGGTACCCAATTCCACCGGCACTTCTATACGTTGTCCGCCGGTGACCTTCTGGACGTAGGCCTGACTGTTGCGAAAGAAAACGGATTGTTGCGGTGCCAGCAGCACTTCCTGCAGTGTTTGTGTCGTGATGATGGCGTCGATAGAACTGCCGACCCGCATGACGTCGTCGTCAACTGATGATAGGTCGGCATCAATTACGAAATATTTTTGCGGATCGTCTCGATCTTTGGGTACTGCTACTGGCGAGACGCTTTTCACTACAGCGTCGTGTGTGCGATCGACAGCGGTATCAATACGCAGGGATACCCTTTGACCAATGGCAAGCCCAACGGCATCGACTTCTGCAACATAGATGCGCGCCTTGACCTTACCTTTGACGGGAATCACGCCGACTGGCCTGCCCGCGAAAACCTGCTGTCCTTTTGATAATTTTTGGCCCCACGGCGTTTCTGCATAGATAAAGGTCCCGTCGACGGGACTCCGAAGCTCCATCAGTGACAACGCACTATTCTGCTTCTGCAGTTGGAGCTCACTACTGCTTCGATTGGAAAGGATTCGGTCCCGATCTGCCTGGGATCGTTGTGCGTGAGTGTCGGCCTGCCAGTGGTAGTAGGATTCTTCAACCGACAGATAGTCGAGGTCACCTAGGGCATCGATAATCTCGTTCTGACTGAAAAGCCGTGGATCCACTTCCGTAAAGTTTCGAGCGATGAGTGTTTCTGCTTCGACTCTTTCGGACTCCTGATCGATCACGGCGCGGTCGATAAGGTTTCCCCGTTCAAAGTTGCTGAGTTGCAGATCGTTGTTGATGACGGCGAGTTCGGTAAAAGCGCGCTGGTTTTCGACGTCAGTGTCATCGAACCGTGCAACAACCTGACCTTCGCTGACTTCTGAATACTCTGGGATCATCCAGGCAATGTTGAAGTACATCACTACACCGTCGGGCAGACTGACCGGTATCGATTCTGCTGACATCAATTCGCCGCGCCCTTTAACTGTCATCACGTGATCGCGTGGGGTGACCTCAATCACAGGAGATTGCGAACCGTTCTCGCTGCAACCGTTGAGAATCGTAGCCACGGTGATCGCCCATACTGGCAGTAGACGGATTCTCACAGTTGAATCTCGTTGCCAGTCGAAAGACCACTGACAACAATGAAGTGGCCTTCACTGCGCCTGCCCAGTACAACGGGCCGAAACTCACCCCCAGACATAAGCACACCAGGAGAACCCGAACGGTATTGGACACTCGATTCAGGAATGGCGAGTACGTTCTGCTGGACGTTCACTTCGATGGAGACCCTGACCGACATGCCGATACGAAACAGAGAGACGTCATCAGACGCGAGTGTAAGTTTGGCATCCCTGACCATTGCGAGTGATCCTCGAGACTGTCGGCGGACGGTATTCGCAACACTGATCACGCTGGCGGCGACCTCTGTCCCTCCTTGAGCGTCCAGAATTATTCGTGCGGGTTGGCCCTGGTTCAGCAGCGCGGCCTGATGTTCCGGGATTTCCACATCAATGGCCAAGGTACTGTCATCAACCAGTTTGACGACAACCAGTCCTGGGTGAACGTTGGTGTTGACGTCGAATTTTCTTCCTTGGGGATCAGTACCAATAATGACAAGACCCTTGCGCGGGGCGATCACCTTCGAACCCGTGAACTGTGCATTCGCCGCAGCGAGCCGTGCTCTGAGTTGTTTGATTCGGGCCTCTGTTTCCTTGATTCGCGCTTCTCGCAACTGTTTGGTTAACGAGACTCGCGATTGTTCGCGTTGCCAGAGAATCTCTGCAATCCGGCGTTCTTCGATCAATTTCTCATAGTCGATACCGGGGACCAGTCCAGCCGGTTGATCGGCCTTCCGCGCTGCTTTGTCTGCCGCGCTTTTCTTTGCTGCCAGCCTTAGTCTTTCTTCCTCAACCTCTCTCGCCTGATTTTTACGCATTGACTTGATCTCTCCCTCGGCAGAGTCAAGATCACCTCGGTAACGACGCAGGCGGTCATCGGTATTGCTCGCATCAAAACTCGCTAGCAGGGCTCCCTTTTGGACACGTTGTCCTTCTGAAGCGAGCTGCGTGATAGAGGTCTGCCAGCTGTGACCAGGTGGCGGACCAAACCGCAGCTCGTTTTGGGAGACGACGGTACCACTTGCATCAACTGTGACGGGGCGATCCTGGGTCGTCAGGATGAGGGTCTCCTGTGCGCTGGTGAAGACACTGATCGATGAGGCAGCACAGATCAACAGTGATCGTGTGTACGTCTGCAGCGCGTTGGTCACTCGGGTTTCCCCATGACCGACATACCAGGAATGAAGGTGTTGGGTAATGGGACTGTTGGCTTTGCATGCACTTCAAAGTAGCCACCCTGGCTCCATTCATCTCGTGTCGTGGCTTGTTGTGACGCCCGGCTGACTACCGCAACGACGGGTTGTTCCGGGAGTGCATCGGGCGTGACAACCAATCGATCACCCGGGACGATCTTTAGGATGTCGGCTTCGTGGACCCAGAAGCGAAAGCTCGTATCTTCGTGGCTGGCGATCCGCGCGAGCAGCGTACTGTTATTGTAGGTTTCACCTGGGAAGATTTTGTGTCCGGTAAAGCGATTTTCTGCGTAGATCAGAATACCGGCCTTTTCAGCCTTGAGTTGAGTCCCCTCCAGAGCGTCAACCATCGACTGCCATTGATCATGCATCCGTTGTTCTTCTAACTGCAGAACTATCAGAGTCTCTGTTTCTTCGCGGCGTTTTGATGCAAGCTCTGCTCGTTTTCGCTCAAGTGACTGCGTGGCGGTACTGAGCCGTAACTGGGCCCGATCGTAGTCAAGCCGACGGCTGGCAGTGGCCGGTATGCTCGCATCGAGGGTGGCGAGCTTCAGCTCTGACTCTGCTTGTAGTACCGCCGTTTCAGCATCCATAACGGTAAGAGCAAGTTCGGCCGTGCGGCGTTCAACTTCAAAGCGCTTCCGTTCGTAGTCGCTCTGCGTGCGTTCTTCCTGGTCAAGCAGCGATCCCGGGTCCAGTCGGATCACCACATCACCGGGTTGTATTTCGCTGCCTTCGGGTGCCATCCATTCGATCTGGCTCTGCCATGCACCGGGAAATACGGGCATCTCGATGGTCTGTGCGTCGGCGTCTTCGATTACCCCCGTCAGAAACGGATCTGCAAACACGCTTGTCCACGCGATCGTTAAGAGAATGGCAAAGAAGACACTATGCCGCCGCATTGAGGTGTTCCCGCTCGATTTTTCCATCCCGCATGTGGATGACGCGTTTGGCGTAGGCCGCGACATCATCCTCGTGCGTGACCATCAGAACCGTCTGCCCTTCCCCGTTTAGCTCGGTAAAGAGATCCATGATTTCGATCGAAGTTTTGGAATCGAGATTACCGGTGGGCTCGTCGGCTAGTAACAACGGTGGTGCCGCCACGAGCGCGCGCGCGATCGCGACCCGCTGACGCTGTCCACCGGAAAGCTGGTTGGGTCGGTGGTCCATCCTCTGCGACATCCCCAGACGATCCAGAAGCTTTCGTGCACGTTGAGTGCTTATTGTGATATCGCCGTCTGAATAGCGTAGCGGTAACAGAACATTGTCGAGAGCAGTGAGACGTGGGAGCAAATGGAAACTCTGGAAAACGAACCCGATGTATTGATTGCGAAGAGATGAGAGATGGATGTCGTCCATCCTTGAAACGCGCTGATCCAGAAGATGATAGTCACCTGCATCCGCGGTATCGAGGCAGCCGAGAATATTCATGAGCGTTGACTTCCCCGATCCCGAGGGTCCCATAACTGCGACAAAGTCGCCTTGATTAACTGATAGATCCACGTGATCGAGTGCGTGGACCTTAGTGTCGCCGACTTCAAAGAAGCGACAGAGCTGATGGGTGTGAATGACTTGCTGCATGTTGTTGGTGGGCTATCTGTTCAAGGGTTAACGATATCCCGGTCCTGATCATAAACGATTGTGCGGCCCGGCGGCCCGGCTTTTTGTCAACGTTTCGAAAGTTAGATGGCAAATTGCCCCGCGTGCCAGGTTGTACGCACATTCGCGGTGGTTTAGGGTGCGTGCTGGTTTTTTGTGGGAAAAGGGAGCGGCCAGATGAGCATCCGAACACCTCTTTGTGACGTGTTGGGTATTGAGCACCCGATTGTTTTGGGCGGCATGATGGGCATCAGTGATGCCAAGCTAACGGCTGCTGTTTCCAACGGAGGCGCTCTTGGAACATTGTCCAGTGCAACCTTCGGTGTGGATGGAACCCGAACGGAGCTGCAATCCCTGACCGAACTCACGAATCGTCCGTATTCTGTGAATCTGCCCCTTTTCCACCCAATGGTGCCTAAGTTACTCGACCTATTGCCTGAGTATGGTGTCCGCATTGTCACCACGTCAGCTGGGAACCCAACCAAGTACATCGAAGTACTGAAAGACATGGGTATTTACGTGATGCATGTGGTGTCGTCTGTGCGCACCGCACAAAAGGCTCAGGATGCAGGTGTGGACGCCATCGTGGCAGAAGGCAGCGAATCGGGTGGCAAGGTGGCGCTGGATGAAGTCCCCACCATTTCACTTCTGCCCCAGGTCGTGGACGCGGTCGAGATCCCCGTTGTTGCGGCCGGGGGTTTTGCGTCTGGCAGTGGCCTGCTCGCGGCGCTCGCGATGGGTGCGCAAGGCGTGCAGATGGGTACGCGGTTCTTGGCAGCAGAAGAATCTCGTGCGCACCCGAACTGGAAGCAGGTGCTGGTTGATGCAGGTGATTCCGCTACCGCCATCGCGCTTCGTAATTCCTCGCCGACGCGATTGATCAAGAACGAGTTCTGGGAATACATGGACTCTAAGGACGAGCCTGGTAAGAAGGCGATGGATTTCATGGAACTGCAGGGTGAGGGCTCTGCGAAGATCCCTACGGACGTGGATGGTTCTCAGGGTAACTATACGGCCGGGACCGGTTCCGGGTTGATTCGGGACGTTAAGCCATCGGTCGACATAATTGAGGAAGTCGTCGCAGAGGCCACGGCGGGGATGAAAAAGCTACAGGGACTCTTCAGCTAAGGTATGAGCTTTCCCTTTGGTAGGAGTGGAATCCTTCCGATCCGTCGGTTCAGGATGCGGGTTTGAAATACAATAGTGTCGCGTCCCCTTCACGATGAAAGACGGGCACGACTTTCATGCCTACCTTGATATCTGCTTCGTTCACTTCCGTCAGCACACTGTTTAGCCGAATGCCTTCGTTCAGTTCAATGACGGCGATATACTGTGGCTCCTCACCAGCAAACTGAGGGGCAGTTGGGCTACGAGCTATCGTAAACGAATATACTTCACCCTCTCCGGATACCGTCTTCCAGGTCAGGTTTGGTGATAGACAATGACTGCAGTGGCTCCTCGGGTAGAAGACCCACGAACCACAATCGTCGCATTGCTGTAACTTTACATCACCTGCAGCAAGTGCATCCCAGTACTGTTGCGATGTGGGCGTTGGATTGGGAACGGGTTTTGAAAGATCCATGGTTACGCTCCCTCGAGAATGACAGCGGATTGTTCACTCATTATGCCGCCGGTTCCGGTGACCAAAGCTGTGTTGCAGTTTGGGACCTGACGGCCATCGGCGATTCCCATAATCTGGCGGACAGCTTCAATGGGTTGTGACATACCGCCAGCCAATCCTGCCTGACCGGCACCGAGCTGGCCGCCATGTGTATTGACCGGGAAACTTCCCTTAAAGGTGAGATCGTTGTCGTTGATAAAGGCACAACCTTCACCCTTGTTGCAGAACCCCGAGTCTTCGATCGTTAGCATGACGGTGATCGTGTAGCAGTCATAGGCTTCGAGGACATCAACATCAGAGGTCTTCTTACCGGACATCGCGAAGGCACTGGCTGCCGCGGGACCAACGGGTGTCACTGTCATATCTTCAGCGTACGTGGTCGATCGCGTGGTCAGCCGTTCACCACAGCCGGTCACATGTACAGGTCGGTTCTGACATCGTGTTGCGAGTTCCTTGTTGGCCAGGATGACGACACTGCCGCCCGAACATGGCATCACAATTTCCAGTATGTGTAGCGGGTCGGCGATCATGCGACTTTGGAGGACGTCGTCGATGTTGATTGGTTGACCGTAGAAGACAGCCTTGTCGTTACCTTGTGCGTTGGTCCGTTGGTCCGCGGCAATTTTTGCGAGTGCACGCTCATCGTAGCCATAGGTTGCTGCATATCGCTGGGCGATGAGCGCATACCCTGCGTTTTGAGCAACATTGCCATAAGGCACATCGAACTCCGCTTGTGGTGCGCCCCAATTGGCGCTCGTCGAACCGAAGCTGCGCGTATGATCGAAGGGCTTGGGGTTGGGGTTATGGGGCATTGGCAGTGCGGGTGCGCCGCAGACGACAGCCTGACACAGGCCCATTTCAATCGCTGCAGCTGCACGCCAGATCATGCCGACAGGGGAAGCACCGCCAAGATCAACTGTTTCGGCAAAATTGACATGTAAACCGAGATATTCAGCGATGGTGGAGGGTGCAAAACTGGGACTTTCCGGTATTGAATTGCAGCAAAGACCGTCGATATCTGATTTCTGCAGACCTGCTTGTTGCAGGGCTTCGTGGGTCAGTTCCGCCCACTGTTCCAGAAAGAATTTGCGGGTTCCGCTGTACTTCCTCTCGTTCTTATAATCGGCAGCGCCGACGATAGCTGCGGTTCCTGTCAGTCCCACCCTGAACTCCTATTTTTCATATGGATCGTGTGGCCCTTACTATCTCATGATCGCGCCGGCACACGATAGCGCCGAATCAGGTCCTGTGGCGACAGACGAGCTGGCTTGACCTGGACGGATGATTTGGCAATGGTAAGCTCCTTGGTGGACAGGATGTCAGAGACCAATAAAGCGTTGGGTGAACGGACCGACCACAGGCTGAGTGACCAGGGGTACCTGCAGTTCCTGTCTCGTGGTTATGTGACGTTACCGTCTTCGCTGGACAACGACTATCACGAGGCGCGGTATCAGGAGGCGGGTGTTCTGCACGGACGTCTGCGTGCGATGCAGACGCGTCGCGGCAACGTTGAGATGGTCGGCGATAACCTGCTCGCCCAGATACCCGCGTTGACGAAGATGCTGGATGACCCTGCTGTTACCGGTGCTGTTGAGAGTATCCTTGGTCCCGACTACGCCCTGCACACACACAACTTTGTCCATCTAAACACTCCAGCGGATCAAGGATTCCACCAGGATGGCAATCTCCCCTGGAATGAGCGCGGTCACTATCGTGCACATAGGCCGGATTGGCTGTTGCTATTTTACTATCCGCAGGACGTGACTATGGAGAATGGACCGACAGAGGTCATTACCGAAACCCAATACTGGACGCGCGACATAGAGATAGAAAACGACTGGCATCGAGCAGATGCGATTGATCGCAACATGCCGTTCCGAGTGCTCGGTTCTGATGATCTTGCGGAACGGGATGCGGCGCTCGATCGCAGCATCCTGAATCTGGGGATTTCAAATTTGAAACGGGAGTTCCTAACGGTACCAAGAGGCACGATTGTGCTGTCGCACTACGACATGTTTCACCGGGGTTCCAGGCGGGCACTTGATGGAGCGAACCGGTTTATGTACAAATTTCATTTTGTGCGAACCAAAGAACCTTCGAAACCCGCGTGGCGGCACGAATCGACCCTCGATCTGGAAGATGTTCGAGAGAGCCTGAAGCCGGTTGTGCGTCGTGTCTGGTCTTGGAGTTGTGGTGAGCATGATCGAAAGCCCCTTCAATTATCCGTTAGGAGAGAAGCGAAAACTGTACTCTTTCATGGCCAAGAAGATGAAAAAATCTGGGCTGCTTATCAACTCGCTAGCGAAGCATCAGGAGAGTGTATTGGAGTCTTGGCGTCGGCATTGGAAGATCCGATGGAATCCACTCGTCGAGCCGCTGCGTACGGACTTCGAGAGAGCGGTGATGCTGCGCTATCGGCGTTGAGCACTGCGTTGACATCGGAGAGCGCATCTACTCGCAGATTTGCTGCTTTCGGTCTGGGAAACGTCGCGGCAGCCAAGTCAGGAGATGCGATCAATGGACTTATTGACAGGCTTTCGAACGATCCGGATGATCCTGTCCGGTCGATCACCGGTTACAGTCTGGGCATGTTGTCACGTGGTCCGGTGTCAGATGTCAGAGGGATCGTTCAAGCTCTGATCTCTGCGCTGATAGCGGAGCCCAACAACACGAGAGGTGGTGGACTGGAACGATCGACGGTTCGAGAAAATGCCGCGTTCGGGTTATTGCAGTTGGCGAGTAACCATGGATTGTCCGATGAAGAGATTGAGGTGCTGATGCCGCTGATATCCCATGCAGAAGATCGTTATGTGTCCGGTCTGTTGTTGGAAGCGCTCCGTTGTCGAGGAAACGCGAGTGCGCTTGAGTCTGTACTACTCACCACGCTGTTACGCTCCCGATGGAATCCAGTGCCGCTTGTCGACAGACCAGATACCTGATTCGCATCCTAAAACTAAACTCGAAAAGAAATGAGAACCGTATGAGTCCGCATACTTATGACAGCGACGCTACAGCAATGATTGTTGGCGTCGGACTGATGGGTCAGTACATGGCGCGTAATGTGCCTTTCTGGCTGGGATTGAAAAAGCTGGTGCTGGTGGATCATGTGAGTCACATTAATGTCGGTGGCATCAACACGGCGTTGTCAGATTTTGCGGCGGAGATCGCGTCAGTTAGCCAGACCGCGGTAGTGGCCGAAACGGTGGATGTTCGCAGCGAGGACGAAGTTCGGACGCTGTTTGAAAAGCATCAAGGTATCCGTTACCTACAGTACACTGCCGGAATCTCACCGCGTCCGCTGACTGCGCCAGAGAATCTGACTCGTGAGGATGTGATGGGCGCTTGTGAAGTGAATCTTTGGGGCGCCCACAACGTGCTCAAACAGGGGATAAATACGGGCGCGTTTGCCCAGCCGAGAACACATGGTGTGATTATCACCAGCACGTCCGCCACTGTGGGTTCAGAAGGACGGGCAAGTGCTGCTTATGAAGAATCCAAGGGTGGGCTGCTGAACCTGTTGCGACTGCAGTCACGTTATTTCACAGAAAAACACGGTATTGTGTTAAACGGACTCGCGCCGTCGCCTCTACGAGGTCCGATGGCTGCACAAAATGAAGTTAGTGCGGGGCGTCTGCAATCGGTCGAGGATATGATGCCGCTTGGAGGCCTAACTGATCCGAGTCACATTGCGGCAGCAACGATGTTTTTCTGGGCGAATGAGTGTTGGTGTGTGGGTGAAGTGTTGACGACAGACGGTGGCTATACCAAACACAGGCCGATTTACGGCGCTCTGGATGCCTAATCGTGTCCAATCGAATTCAATCGCTGATCGAATCTATCCCGGATGCGTCGCCTTTGGTGGGCGTCATCGAATACAAGCAAGCCTGGCAAAATACATTAGGTGCTAATGGACTGACCGATCCCTTTGAGATGGCGCTCATGGGGGGGCTGCTCGCAGATCGGCTGTCCTGGGTTTTTGCCGGGGCCTATCAAGCGGCTCAACATGGCTGTTTTCCAGCGTTATCGCGTTTAGGTGATTGGTATAGTTTTGCTATCTCGGAGGACCGAGGACGGCTCTTTCCTGGCACGACCATCACTGACGGGTTCCTCACGGGTTACAAAACATGGGTCGCTGGAGGACCGATGGTGGATCACATCATTGTCACCATCGGCCCTGCTATCGCCGGTGGTTGTTATCTGGTCCCGGCCGATCATGAGCGTGTGACAATCGTTGAGAAACCACCGGGTGATTTTCTCTCCGAACTGCCTCAGGACCGGGTGACTTTTACGGGCGTGCCGATGGGGGACACCACTGAGCTGGATCATTCCCACGCTGTGCACTTCGGGCTTGCTGAGCCGTACTTTGTGATGGTCGCAGGATGCGGATACCTCAGTCGCCAATCTGCTCGAATCAGTGCTGCGAACGTCGAGGTTGAGGCGATGGAAGAGATTAATGCTGGCGTTTATGGAGTACTCAAAGACCTAGAGTCGCTGGGCGAGTCAGGATTCTGGTCGGATGTAGCGGGGCTTATTGAATGTCAGCAGGCCGTCACACAGTACGGCAGGCGACTTGCAGCATTGGTAAATACGGGCGATGCCGGTGCCGTTGATGCGATATTGGCAGAAGATTGGGCGCTGAATGGTAAGCTACTGGGTATGTATGGTCGGGGGCTGCGAGCCCGACTTGAATAGTTGCGTTGAGTAGTAACGGGACCACACGGCCAATAGGTGATGACAGAAGTGGATTCTAACCGATTTGTTCTGGCTTATGGGCAAGGTGAGCTTGCGGTCTCTCTACCTGACCATATCAATATCACGACGATAGAGAAGCTGGCGTTTCAGCGTGTCGATGCATCTGCAGGTGATATGGTCCGGCACGCGCTTCAGTCACCGGTGAACGCGGAAACTCTACGCCAGGCGGCACAAGGCGCACGGTCTGCATGCATTGTCATCTGCGACATTACGCGACCTGTGCCGAACCACCTTTTCCTCAAGCCGATGGTTGATGAACTGCTTACGGCTGGGATGAGTTTGAACGGGATCACGATCCTCGTCGCAACAGGTCTTCATCGCCCCAACGAGGGTGAAGAGTTGCGAGAGTTGATCGGCGATGACTGGATCGTCAAGAACATCCGTATCCGAAACCATGATGCCCGCAATGATGATGACCATGTTTTTTTTGGGGAGACACCAAGCCGTCATACGCCCGTTGGGATAGATCGGCTCTTGGTTGATGCAGATGTCCGTATTGTTACCGGCCTGGTCGAACCTCACTTCATGGCAGGATACTCCGGTGGACGCAAAGTGGTGGCGCCAGGCGTTGCCCACCATAAGACGATCCGCACGTTTCACGCAGCACGGTTTATGGAACATCCAAGCGCGACATCCTGTGTGCTCGAAGGGAATCCGCTACACGAAGAGCAACTTGAAATTCTTAAGATGCTGAATCGTGCACAGGCACCAAACCGGAAAGTGCTTGCTTTCAATACAGTGATTGATGAGCAGCGTCGATTGGTGTTCGCCAATTTTGGTGAAGCGGTCGAAAGCCATTTGGCCGCCGTTGAGGTTATGCGCACCTCTGCCGAGGTGAGAGTGGGGCGGAAATTCCACACCGTCGTCACATCATCAGCGGGTTATCCTCTGGACAAGACCTATTATCAGACAGTGAAAGGCATGGTGACCCCCCTCGATATCCTGGAGCCTGGGGGAACACTCATTATTGCTAGTGAGTGTTCAGAAGGGATGGGCTCTGAAGACTATCAGGCTGCCCAGCAACGCCTGATCGATGATCGTGAGGGTTTTTTACCGAGCTTGCTCGCGAAAGATCTGGCGGATATTGATGAATGGCAGACGGAACAGCAGCTTAAATCACAGACCCATGCAAATGTTCAGCTATTCTCGAACGGATTAACTGACGAAGATCATCTGCTAACCGGTGTTGAAAAGGTTGACGATGTCGCTAAGGCAATTCTGGCGAGTATTGAAGCCAGTGGTGATCCTGCTATCGCGGTTATTCCTGAAGGTCCATACGTGGTTCCCTTTGCAGGCTCGATGTGAAGACATAGAGAGAAAACGATGAACGCTCAAAGGTGACGGTTTGCGGGTTATCGTTCACACTATCGAGATATAGGATCGATGCAAGCTGCGACTTCATGCTCAACGACGCGACTTTGCCGATATCGATGTAAATCACACTCTATGTGGTAAGTAAAATGCCGTAATTGTTGTTGTGGAGCACGCGTCTGGAGCGCACGGCATGCCTTGCGGCTAAAAGCGAAGAGGTAACGGATAGGAGGAACCAATTGATGTTTCCCCCTGCCCGTTGCCTAGCTAGCTTCTCGGTTTGGGATCGTAGCCCCGATCAGCACATTGACGGTTGATTTCGTCAATGATCTCGCAGACCCGAATGGACTCTTTGGTGGTCCATTGCGGCATCTCTTCAAGACCGGCGGCCATACAGCGGTGCATCGCTTGCGCCTGATAGGTGAACCCGTGTTGGTTACCGCCGTGCCAAGTCCAGCCCTTATAGTTGATCATACGTTCACCATTCCAGCGTGAGCCTACTGGCTGGCCCCTTGTGATGGGTGCGGGTGTTGGCACCGGATAGTCAAAACGTTGGACGTTGTTGAAGGCACCAGAGCTAGGATTGCGATCCTGATTCCAGTGCGTTTCGATCCAGTCTCCCGTCCAGCCTTCACTGGGGTCGAGCACCATGGATGCTTGCCCCTCAGATTTCTTGTTGCCCGCTCTCGGCGGGCGGCCATTTCTAAGCGTCATAGCGGCGGGATGATGTGACGGGGTTTCAATGGTGATCCGACCCTTTGTGCCCACATATTGGGTCTCTTCCAGAAAACGACCCGCCGGGAAAGTGATCATGGCGATGCCCTCCTGCTCACCGTACTGGAGCACAGCGCCACTGGGCGAGGCACCGTGTGCGGAGTACACATCATTGGCGTACGGTTGTGGCTGGGATTTGCGCCCCGCCGCGGCAATCACTGGCATCTCATCTGCCCCGAATCCTGTTATTGCGGGATTCAGTGCATAAACACGATCCGGATAGTCCGCAGTCACGACCTTGACGTCACCGATATCGCCGCGTTCCATCGCCATGCGTGCGTGTTCCACGGCGGGGAAAAAGCGCAGCCACATCCCCTCCCAGCAGACAACGCCAGCTTTCGCTGCAGCGTCGTAAACTTCCTTCGCTTGATCTGCGGTATCTGTGAAGGGCTTTTCACACACCACGTGCTTACCGGCCCCAATGGCCATCATCAGATCACGGTAGTGATCCCAGGTTTTTGAAGCGATGTAGACAATATCCACGTCCGGGTCTTCACACAGCGCCTGGTAGGTGTCGTAAGCGGTTTCGATTTCATGGGCGTCGGCGAAGGCGCGCGCGCGGTCTATGTCACGAGCTGCGACGGCTGCGAATTCTGCACCTGGGACATCCTGTAACGACTTGATCCAATCTGACGAGATCGACGAGGCGGAGATGATGCCCCATCGTAGTTTGTGAAAGATACCTTCTTCTTTTGTCAGGCCCAGTCGAATATCCAGGGGGGTATTCATCGGGAACCCGTTGTACATATACGGATCCGCGTTGGCGTCGATTTCGCTCATCAGTTTTTCCCTCGTAAATGTCACGGCGAGCGTAACACAGGTAACCGCAGGTGGCTCAGGGCCATGAAGAGATGTCGTCAGTCGTCGCCTAATCTCTGGAATCGAGGAGGCCGTCTCTCTATGAATGCGTTGGCACCTTCAATGGAATCGGGCGCGCCAACGAAGTCGCTTTGTACGCTGTCGGCTTCCCTAAGTGCGTCAGGGTAAGCCATGCCGAGATGTCGATAGACCAGATTCTTAGAGGCCGCGATCGCTTTCGGTGCCGATGTTTTTGCGAGTTTTGCGATGTAGGCCGTAGCTTCTGGTAGTAGCTGATCCGGCTCGTACACACGGTCAATGAGTCCAATCTCGATGGCTTCTTCCGCGCTGATCTTGTCACTCATCCAGAGCAGATCCAGAGCTTTGCTGACGCCGACCATACGTGGCAGCAGCCAGCTTGAACCGTGTTCTGCAATGAGCCCACGTTTCAGAAAAACGGTGGTGACAGACGCATCTACACTGGCGAATCGCAGGTCACTCATCATGGCGAGAATCAGACCGCCACCGGCGGCAACGCCGTTGACCGCAGCGATGACGGGTTTTGGGACTTCAAGAAAGTAACTGAAGATGCCAGGCAGTTGCTCGCTCTTGGCTTCCCGTGACCCCGTTCCTTTCGCGCTGGTGACTTCGGTCAGGGTCGACATATCGAGCCCCGCACTGAACGCACGACCGTTGCCGGTTATTACGATACCCACTACACGTTGGTCGCTGACCGCAGTGTTGATTGCCTCTCGAATCTCCGAGAGCGTGTGCCGAGTAAACGCGTTCAGCTGATCAGGTCTGTTAAGCGTAATCGTCGCAACCGGTTCGTCGACCTGATAGTCAATATCTTGAAAATCCATAGAAGGCATCGATTATTTGCGCTGAGGTGAGCGTACCATACGTTCGAACTCGATGACTTCTGTTGAAAGATACTCCTAGGTGCTGTCGCCAAATTCCCTGATTCCTGTTATCCAACTGCGTTCCGCGTGTGTCATCATCCGCCGCTGAACACAATTACGTAGGTAGCTTGTATTGTCTGCTGGGTCACCGTCTGCTCGTTCACCAAATTCCTGCTCAATCCCAATATTGGCGAAAGACCGAGGGAATCCTCTTGTTCACCGCCGCATGGGGCAAAAGATCCTTTAATCCTGCCATTCGGCCTGTACGAATTTGTGGAAGTCGAGGTCGTAGGTCTGATGTGGATGTTTGCGGACCGCACGATCCAGAGCTTCCGCGTCTTTGCCGACAAGGATGCGCCAGTAATTTTTTCGAACACCACTCAGGATAATGTCCGCAGCAGCATCCGGTGTGATACCAATATTGCGATAAGCATCTTCTCGTTCAGCCATGTAAGCGCGCACCTCATCGTTGGTCATGTCGATGAGTGCCGGGTTGATATTGAGTGCCTGCAGATGTTCCAGGGGGCGCTGTTGCCATTGGTTGCGCATTTCGTCGATGACCTCGTCGCTCCAGGTGGCTGGGTCACCTTCGCCAACTAGCCGGGATGTATTGCGGGCGATGTCGGTGCCGACACCGCCAGGCATGACCACCGTGGCTTTCAAATGCGGTGCGTTAAAACGAAAGTCATTGATCAGGGCTTCTGTGAAACCTCTGACTGCAAACTTGGCAGCACTATAGGCAGTGTGCGGAATATTGCCGCCTAATGACGCTCTGAAACCGTTCACGCTGCTCGTATTGATGATGTGTCCTTCGTCGCTTGACAGCAATAGAGGTAGGAAAGTGCGAGTGCACAGGTAGACACCGTTCCAGTTGATGTTGAAAGCGCGTTCCCACTCGCCACGTTCTGCATTCACGAGGCTGCCGCCGCCGCCGACGCCAGCATTGTTGAACAACAGATTGATGTGTTTTGTTTTCTGATCACGGGCGACTTCGGTGGCAAAACGTTGGACGTCGTCTTCATTCGCAACATCACAGATGTGTGTTGTAAAACGAATGCCTTGAGGCGCCTCTTCAACTGTGATCTTTGCAGTCTCGTTGAGATTCTCTTCAACCACATCACAGGCCGCCACGTGACATCCTTCTGATACTAGGCGACGCACGAGTGCGCGGCCCATGCCTGTGCCTCCGCCGGTGACGACCGCTATCCTGCCTGCAAAATCTGTCATCGATTTGCTCCTTGTTGGTCAGCTGAGTCTAACATTGGAGCCCCAGTCGCAGGTCAACAAGGAATGAAGACGGGAAAGTTTAAAGAACAGAAAGCCGAATCAAACGCGTGCCGATTGTTCGTGACAGACTGCCTTTTGCGAGCAGAAACCAGATCAATAAGCTGAGACGAGCGCTCGTCGCGATTTAGGGAACACCCCATGGCACATTGGCCGAAGTCGCTATCTCCGCGCATCTCGCCCCATTTCACTTTGCACGATTTCCCAGGGATGCGACTGGACTTATGCTGAAAGTCTTCCAGCGCCGCAGGCAGTTAGCGCGGGCGGTAGAACTGATGTCGTCGACCAAGATAACCTTGCTGGAGTTTGCATTTGGTGCAGGTCTCTCGTCTCACGAAACCATGATCAGAACCCTCCGACGTTCATTTCCGGTTACCGAAAGCAAGGTGTGGTGATTCAATCAGACCTGCTGAATCAAGGTGTCCTAGATACCTCGCTGGAGGCTGCAGGAGCGGTGGATCAGGATCAACTGACCGAGAACCTCGCTGAGCTAATAGCAACCATGCATGGGAAATCGATCGGCCGGTCGAATTATCTTTCTATGAGGTAACGACTCGGTCCGATAACCCATGATGTCTTAACCGATGAATATTTGGTGCAGGCGCGTGGAGTGTTCGATGTCCTCAACTTGGAACTGAGTCGGGATGACCTGATGCTCATTGACACGGCGGAAAATCGATGGACCGATAAAAATGCATGTCGGGGACTCAATCATCTGGATTCAGCACGGCATAACTTGCTGGTCAACGATGGCGATGTGTCCATCGTTTACTTCGAAGGCAGCGTGTGTCGCCACATTCTGCGTAATGGTAACGAACGGCGAAGATTACCCTACTCCGAACGTTTGCCATTCGGATGATCGATGCGCCTCATCAAGGCTGACTCGACCAGGGTCTGTCTGTAGCCATATTAACCCGCTATGGGAAGCCATAACGCCTTGATTCTTGGTTATTGATTTATCCAGCCGCACCTGTTGTTATCGGGCTCTTTCCTCGGAAGCTCCCGTGCCATGAAACTCTGCACCGGCGACCTTAGCCCCTTGGCGAAAATACGCATTCAGATCTATGCGTTGAGTATCGAGGATGACATTGATATTGTCCGGCCGCCGGTGCAATTCGTGATGGACAAGATGTACGAAGTGTCGCCGATTGGTCGAACCCCGGAGCTGGATACGGACGACGGTCTCATCCCTGAATCCGAGGTGATCGCCGCGCACATCGACGAGTTGTATCGAGACCAAGCGCTACTTGTGGGACTGCGTCAGAGCTCGCCAATGTTAGGTTCCTGTCTCGCACCGGGGGTATCTACCTGATGAACAATTTGTTTATGATTTTTGGTCAGAGGAATCCCGATAACCGTAACCAGAGTGTTGTTGATCTGCTGGTTGGGCAGGTTAGGCACGATCTGGGCGCGTTGGACAAAAATCTGGGCGACGTACCATTTGCAGCGACTACCCAACTGACCCGTGCCGATTGTTCACTGGTGCCTGCCTTGTGGATGTGTTCAGGCAGTTTGCCGATGCTGGGCGCTGACTCTCCGCTGACCGGTCCTGATCGTTTAATCTTCTACAGGGAGCGAATTGCCGAGAACGAAAATGCGGCGCGTATCATCGAGGAAACAAATCGTGGCCTGAAAGCTCGTATGGATGGCACAGGGCGTCGAATGTCGGAAGAGGGTCTAACAGAAGCGAAAGTGCAACAGACTGAAAACAATTAGTTTTAAAAGGCGGAAACATGCACCTCAGTGCGGATGTTGTTAAGGCAGCGCGAGAACAACTGTTGACCGATGGTTTTTGTGTGGTCGATGGTGGACTCTCCGAAGGTCGGATTGACGCGTGGCGGGAATGGTCTGATCGTTGGCTGGGGTCCATGACGCATCCGGATCGATGGAGATATCAGGGCTCTGACATCCATTTGATGGGAGAGCGCAATGTCTCAAGACGGTCACCGAACCTTCCGAAGGACTGCATCGTTGATGAGCTGATTGAACATCCAAAGGCGATCATGGATGCGCTTCAGATGGATGACTTCAAGAGTGGTGGGACCTATCAGATCATATCAAAACCGGGGCAGGCTCCTGCGTTGTACTGGCATCAGGACTGGGGCCGCTGGGATGATCCCGTCAGCCTGTCGCCTTGGCCACAACAGGTGTTCCTGAACTGGTATCTTACGGATACGACACGTGAGAACGGTTGTTTGCGGGTGATTCCGGGATCTCACCTCAAACGCATTGACCTGCATGACAATCTGGTAGCACCGCACGAGGGTGGCGGTTACGAGGTGGAAGAAACCAATGAATGGATGTTCATGGATCATCCCGCCGCAATCGATGTTGCTGTCAAAACAGGGCAGCTGGTGATTGGTGATGCTCGTGTGCTGCATGGTACCTGGCCTAACGAAACCGGTGAGCGGCGAACGGTCCTGCTCGGATGGTTCTATCGCCGTGACAATGAAGCGCCAGCTGGATGGGATCGAGCGATACCGCAGGAGATCGCGGACCGTGATCCGGAGACCCCGATGGTCTTCAATCGGGAGCCAGGTGGATACCTGCGTTAGCGCGGTTTGAGAAAGCAACACGATCGGTGATTTACACGCAAGATAGAGCAAGCTGATGGCAGATTTCCTGGATCGACGACAGATTGGTGCAACAGGTCTTGACACGGCGCGGATCGGTCTGGGCTCAACGTTCGACATGCCGGCTAGTGCGATTGAGGCGGCGTTTGATCAGGGTATCAACTACCTTTATTGGGGGTCGGTCCGCCAGCCTGACTTTGCGACCGCGATGCGTAACCTGGCGAAACAGCATCGTGATGAGCTGGTGTTAGTCGTCCAGTCCTATTCGAATGATCCGACAACAATCGAAGCAGAGGTTGCAGCATGCCTCAACGATTCCGGTCAGGATCACTTTGACTTTCTGCTCCTTGGAAATCACATGAAGATGCCGGGTCCTGGCTACCAGGATGCCTTTGAGCAGATGCGTGATAAGGGTATGGTGCGATATCTGTCGATCAGTAGTCACAATCGACCCCTAGTACCCCAGTTCTTTGAGGATGAAGCGAACTATGATCTCGTGATGTTTCGCTACAACCCCGTTCACCGCGGCGCAGAAGACGATATTTTTCCACATCTACCAGTATCCGCTGTCGGCCGACCGCTAGTCGCGACCTACACATCAACTCGATGGGGGCACTTACTCGATCCCACAAAGATGCCTGACGGCGAATCGCCCGTCAGTGCGCGGGACTGTTATCGTTATGCACTATCCCACCAGGAGGTCGATATGGTGATTGCGGGTCCTGGCAACGCGGAACAGTTGGAAGAAGCCATCTCCGCATTGCGAGCAGGGCCCCTGGACGAGGAAGAGCGCACGCGCATCGAACGGATTGGTCGTCACCTGTATGAGCGGTATGCGCCGCAATATCCCGATGCCGGTGACTCCAAGGATGTTGAAGAAGGAAGGGCGAAAGGGCAGTAGCACGTCGTCATTGTCACTGACTTTCTTTTTGGGCCTGCGCGACGGCCTCGCGTCGGGCTAATTTCCTTTCGCATCTCTTCGTTTCGTTCCTTAATCGTATTCAAGTCAAGGGATAGGTGTCACTCGTTGACTGCTTCGTGTTCCTGTATAGGAAGTGGCTTCGCCATTGCGCTTTTCCTCAACCATTTGAATCCTGAGTTCGGGTTTGATGATTGGGAGGCCATGCGAGAGCCCCATGTCTTCGAATGGTGACTCGTCAACAAGTGCTGGTCACTGATCAACGGGTAGACCTGCTCGTTCGCTCTACCAATTTTCTACCCAGGGGCGTAGCACCACCTCGTGTGTCCACGTTGACCGGTGCTGCCGGTGAATCTGCAGATAGGCTTCTGCGATGAAGTCAGGATCCGCCATGTTGTGGTTCTCGGTGGTTCCTGCACCCCAGTGTTTGCGTGAACCATCCTCCTGGGTCACGCCAATGGCCGCATCGATCGGTACGTTGGCGACATGGATACCCTCTGGCATCAGTTCACGAGCCATGCTCTGTGCAAGCCCAGCCTTGCCATGACAGGCAGCGGCAAACGCGCCACTTCTTGGATAGCCTTTGATCGCGGCGCTGGCGTTGGTAAAGATGATTGAGCCTCGACCATTGTCTCCGATGTCGTTCTCCATCAGGCAGCGGGCGGCTTGTTGACCAACTAGAAACGCACTGTAGGTTGAATTGGCGATGACGCTCTTCACGAGCGCTGGATCAACCTCTGTAATTCGTTTCCTGAAGATGTCGGCGGATCGACCGTCGATGTTGTGGACGACGAGAGTCGGGTTGCCTAGCCCTTTCTTCACAGTGTCAAACAGACTTGAAACGCTGTCCGGGTCTGCTGCGTCACAGGCGATCAGTTCAACGCTATGATCTTCTATCAGTTTCTTCAATGCTGGTTTACCAATGTTGCGCGCAGCAACAGCGACCTTCATGCCTTTGTTGCTGAACAGGCGCGCGCAGCTTGCGCTGACGCCTGGACCGCCTCCCACGATGACAGCTACTTCGGTCATGACGTTCTCCTAGATTCCTGGAAAAAAGGAGAGCCTAACACCAAGTTGATCATCGGTATGTGTTCTTGAATGTCCTGCTTGAAATGACGTGTCAGCGTGCGCGAAGCCGCAACAGCTCCAAGTGCTCCATCTCGACGCTTCGTTCTGCAAGATTGTTTGCTATTCCTTTTTCATCTGGGTCGTCGGCATTCCGACAATTCAGCGAAACTATATTTTCGTGTTTCTCATCGTAAGGCATCACACGATGTAGCAACCGGCTATTGTCTCGGACCAAAACGCCCCTGGGCGTCCATGTATGTTCTATCGCTCGTTCATCGTGGCAAGCCTCGTCGACAAGACCGTTCAGAGACTGCCCTGAATCCTCCGGTGTCATATCCGGGATACCATACACGTGACCCCCAATGATCAATGACTGCCTGCCAGTCTCTGGATGCATGTGCACCAGTGAGCTTCAGGCAGGTGCTGCGTTCGAGTTCGAGCTACCCATTGCTGCCCGGGCGCTCTGACCGAAAACTCCAGGTGCTTGAGCGTTGACCATCCATTAGGGTCCGCGAACATGAATAGGAGTGTCGGATAATTCGTCGGTCTATGAACCTTCCCTCCGGATTCGGGTCACCTACAAGATCTAGTGGCGTTTTTTGACCCGTCCCGTCATCATTCCTCCGTGATTCTCTATCGCTACTTTGCAAGCCAGGTCTTCCTCACCATGTTTTCTGTGGCAGGTGTAGTACTTGCCGTCGCAACCGCTTGGCGGTTTTCAGGCTATCTGGACGAAGCCGCACAGGGATTGCTGACCCAGGATATTCTGTTTCTCATCATCGCCTACCGATTGCCGGGATTTCTCGAAGTGGTGATTCCGATCAGTTTTTTCCTGTCCATCATGCTCGTCTACGGCCGCCTGTGGGCAGACAGCGAGATGATAGTTCTGCAGGCATGTGGATTCAGCGATCGACGTTTACTTGTGACGACACTGGTGATGGCGTCGTTGGTCATGCTGCTCACAGCGTTCGTTACCCTATATCTGAAACCGCTGGGTGAAGCCGAGGTCGAGGATCTTTTTAATGAGCAACGGAGTATGACTGAGTTAGACACGCTGGTACCGGGTCGATTTCAGACGTTGCGCACCGGCAAACGTGTGACATATACAGAGGAGCTGACGAGTGACGGTGAACTGGACACGGTTTTTATCGCCGAGTTTCGCTCCACTGGATTTCAGAAACCCAAAGATGTTGTGACAGTTGTCGCGGAGTCCGGGCATTCAGTCAGTGACGAGAATGGCGATCGGTTCCTTGTCCTTCGAAATGGAAAGCGCTTCAGCGGTACACCTGGACGAAGTGACTATCAGGTTGTCGAGTATGAAGAGTACGGGCAATTGATCGAACGAGAGAAGAATCTCGAAAGGCACTACCGACGTGGCGCTATTCCCACGCTGATACTGTCGAAGAGCGACAACCCCATTATGATTGCAGAGTTGCAGTGGCGTCTGTCGATTGTTGTTATCGTACCCATTATTGCTCTCGTTGCGGTCCCGCTCAGCAAAGTCAATCCGAGGCAAGGACGGTATACCCGGCTGGTACCTGGGATGTTGTTCTGCATTCTCTATATCGTGTCATTGTCGGCTGCACGCTCTGCTGTCGAGAAAGAACAGTTGTCGATCAGCGCTGGCATGCTCAGCATTCATGTAATTTACTTTGTCGTGATGTTGGGCTTCTTTCACATGAATAAGTTGAGTCGACCATTTGTAGCGCTTTGGGCGATGACCCGAAGGAAGTCAAATGCGCCAGCTTGACCGCTATATCGCCTTGACCGTTGGGAACATGATGGTCGCCGCTGTTCTGGGGCTCGTGAGTGTGCTGACGATCTTCACCTTCATTGAACAGATTGAGGATGTTGAAGGCGATTACACTATGTTTAAGGTCGTGATCTTCTGTCTATTCAGTGTGCCGCGAATCATCTACGAGCTGATTCCTTTTGGTGCCCTGGTGGGATGCCTCGCAGGTTTGGGGGCACTGGCTTCCAGTAGTGAACTGGTCGTGATGCGAGCCGCGGGGATCTCGACATGGCGGATTACCTGGAGTGCAATTATTCCTGTGCTGCTATTGGCAGCGGTCGGTGTTCTGGTTGGAGAGTTCGTGTTACCCGACCTTGAACGTACTGCTCACCAGAACCGAATGGCAGCGATTGGGAATCAGAACAAAGACGCAGAGATTCAGGGGCTGTGGTATCGGGAAGGCAAACTCTACATGCACTTTGATGACGTAGATGACGATGGTGTTGTCAAAGGCGTTAGCCAGTATGAGGTTGATGACGCTGGCAATCCGGTAAAGACCATCTTCGCCAAAACCGGGTCGTTCTGCGATGATGAAGCGGGAGAGCGGTATTGGATGCTCGAAGATGTATCCATTACGCGTGTGATTCCCCCTGACTCAGCGGATGAACTACCCCGTACTGAAGTTCAACACCTGCCATCGTACCGATGGGATAGCCAGATCGAACCCCAATTGCTGAATATGGCAAGTCTTGTACAGCCAGAACGGATGTCTATTGCAGAACTGAGTAACAAGATCGAATACATGCGTCAGCAGGGTCTCAGTCCAACCAAGTTCGAGCTGGGTTTCTGGGCTAAGGTCTTTCAGCCACTTGCGACAGTTGGCCTCGTTGTCGTCGCGATCGCGTTCATTTTTGGTCCGCTACGTGAGTCCGGGATGGGTGTTCGTATCCTGATCGGACTAGTCATTGGGTTTGCATTCAAGTTTCTACAGGATCTTCTGGCCCCCGCCAGTATGGTGTTCGGGTTTCACCCCATCATTGCTGTTCTGCTACCTGTCGTGATGTGCTTTGCTGTGGGTTACGTTTTGGTGAGACGTACGACTTGAACTGGGCAGACATGTTGGTTGATCGCGAAAAACTGAACAGCATGTTGTCGATACTTCTGGTTGGGCTTGCCAACCTGCTGTTGTATGGTCATTTTCTGGATGCTTCGCTGTCTGTTTTGGGCACGTCCCTCTACCCAGCCTATTAGATTGTATGGCTATGACCGATTCGATTTTTCGTGGCAGACTTCGTTGGGTATGCGTGTTAGTTCACGCTTGACGTATTGCTCCCGCTCCACCTCTTTATTGATTGGACGCATTTCTATTTCTTGATGCTTGCGACGCAGGTGATGTCAGGAAATATTTATCTGTTCAAGCCTCGAGCAAAGTCTAGTCGCTGGTGGATCTGGTAATCGTCGCTATCGACTGAGCCATAGCGTGTTGGTTGGTCGACGCGGAGGTCACTGCTGCCTGCGCTGGTACTTCTTGTGGTCGGCGCACCCTTTTACGTGCTGTCGTCAGTATGTTTACTTGAGTAGTGGTCGAGGGGCTATATGGACATTAAACACGATGGCATCGGCGTGTGGCTTGGTCAGCCTGGAACGGCACTCTAGATGGTCTCTCGCGCAGACACCCGCCATAGACGCAAACACAACAACGTTGCTGCACCCGTCACAGCGATTGTTAGACCAATCCAGAAACCAAAAGCACCTTGCGCGGGAACACCGATCCCATAACCCAGGATCCAGCCTACAGGTAGACCTGCACCCCAGTAGACAGCGATGGCCATCACCATCGGTACCCGGGTGTCCTTGTACCCGCGCAGGGCGCCCAGTGCTGTCGCCTGGACAGCATCCATGATGAGAAAAAAGGCAACAAACATCAGTAGTGATGCCCCTAAGGCTGCGACGGCTTCATCGCTTGTGTATAGCCCCACGATGTCCTCGCGGAAGACGAAGATGGCGAGCGCACTCAATGCACTGACCAGTACGGTGCCAGCCACAGTCAGTAAAGCGCTTTGCCGCGCGCCGCGCGGATCAGATTCCCCGAGTCGGAACCCAACTCGAATCGTCGCAGCCATACCGAGCGCCATTGGAATCATGAATGCAACGCCATTAATGTTGAACGCGATGTTGTGAGAAGCGACGGTTTCTGCTCCCAGGCGGCCGAGTAGGAGAGTTACTGCCGAGAACATACCCACTTCCGCAAACAATGTACCCGCGATAGGTACGCCGACGCGCAGGAGTTCACCAATCCTTTGTGCGTCGGGCAGACTGAACTGATGCCACCATGCCGTGATATTGAATCGCGGTCGGGTCACGACCAATAGAATCATCGTGAATTGAAACCACATAATGATTGCCTGGGCGACACCGCAACCGGAACCACCCATTGCATCTATCCCGAAACCGCCAAAAATGAGAATGTAGTTGAGTGGGATCTTCAGTATCAGTGCTGTCGCGATGATGATCATCGCAGGTCGGGTGTAACTCATACCGTCCGCGAGGAATCGTAGGCAGTAGAAGGCCATCAGGGCAGGGATACCCCAGGCCGTTGCTTTCAGGTAACTGACCGCGATATCACTGGCACCAGGATCGATCTGCATCCACTGGAATATGGGCTGGACCGCGGAAAGCAACAACGCTGCGACGATACCGCCGGTGATGGCGACATAGAGTCCCTGACGAATGACCTCGCCGATATCTCGATATGCACGAGCACCATGGTATTGAGCAACACTGGGGGTGACGGCCTGTAGGATGCCTATCACAATCAGCGTGATGGGCCACATCATCGCACCTGCAAGTGCCACACCGGCAAGGTCCTGTGACCCGTAGTGTCCTGCCATCACCGCATCTGCCACCGAGGTACCCATTTGTGCCAGCTGCGCACCTGCAAGGGGCAGAGACAGTTGAAACAACGCTCGTGCTTCCGTAGTGATGGCGTGTTTGTCAGACAAGGGTTTTCCTGCGCGAGATTACGTCATGCAGTTCTGCGATGTACTTTAGGGTGAGTCAAGGATTGGCCAGTATACAGCGCCATGGACCCTGGTCGAGGTGTTTCACCTTCTCGCTTGCATTCATCGCAACGACTGACCATTCTTTCTACGTCCTCTTTACATGCAACTGGGATCATGAAAATCAGCAACATCTTCGGAGACCATGAGCTGTCTCGTCTCGATTACGCGCTGGTGCGAGATAGTGACGTGGATCTAGAAGCATTTTCGAGACAGGTCGAGTCTGCGGTTGACCAACATGGGTTTGCGATCATCGAGAACGCCGTGCCGGGCGTAGCCTGTGATCATGTGGTGAGTGAAATGCGTGCCTATATCGACGCAACGCCTCACGGCCTCCATGGACTCGGCGGAACACGTCGCTGTGGTGCGCTGGTGGCACGTTCGACCACCAGTCACCAGATGATTGCACATCCGGCAATCCTTGAACTGGCGAAACGCATTCTGGGCGAACAGAGGCTGAGTGGGGATGCGGTGCGCATCAATGGACGCGAGGGCCGCGGTGAGAAAGGGTTTCGATATCCCTGGCAGCTGCATCTGACGCAGATCATCGATGTTGGGCCTGGTGGTGGTAGTAATGACATGCCGCATCAATTGAAACTGCATCGGGCCAACGGGATGTGGATGCATGACTTCCAGCACGTCGGGATTGATCCACAGATAGAGGTCATGTGGGCACTCACGGATTTCACGGAGGAGAATGGTGCGACACATGCTGTGCTTGGTAGCCATCGAGACGAGCCTAGAGGTGGTGTTCGTGGTTACGGAGAGCCAACGGTCCAGGCCGTGATGCCCAAAGGAAGTGTCATGATTTGGACAGGTTGGTCAATTCATGGCGCAGGAGCCAATCGCAGCGATGCGAGACGTGTGGGTATGAACATCAACTACGCCCTTGGTTTTCTGGCGCAGGAGGAAAACCAGTTGCTAGCATGCCCGCCACACATTGCCCGAGATCTGCCCGAACAAATGCAGCGGCTGATGGGCTACCGGCAACCCGCCGCAGCACTGAACTATGTTGCAGAATGCCAGCCGCCAGAAGACTCTGTTCTCCGTGAAGATTTTGATGTGTTGGTTCCGGGTGCACATGGACATGTGATGGACGTAAAATTTGATGGCCCTGGTTTTGCGCCTGCTGATGATGCCGCGTTCGAGGCAAAGCTCTCTGATCTTGAGCGACAGAAGGCAGCCGCGATCGCTGCAGATCACCTCGAACAGGCGCTGCACCTCAAACGAGCGATCAGTATTCTTCAGCGATCCCCACGGAAGACCAAGCAGACTTGAGCGTGAACAATAGCCTTAAGCCGACGACGCGTTCCTTTTACAAACATTCAATCTTTAAGAGCCCTGCGGAACCAACGACGAATGTCACATCAGACAACCGACATCTCATCACAGCTGAACCATCCCGAGCGCGACCTCGCGCTTCAAAGCATAGAGAACGCGCGAGATCTGGGAGGTTATCAGACTGTCGATGGAGGACACACGAGATTTGGTGTGTTTGTTCGAACAGCTGACATGGATCGAGTCGTTGAGGCTGATCGTGTGGCGATGCGGGATCACGGTATATCGCTCGTGATTGATCTTCGCATGCAACGAGAGCGTGAAGAGAAACCCAATCTCTTTAGTCGCGGATCGTTAGGTGATCCTGCTTTCCGAGTCCACGATTTCTGGGGGGATCGATTCGATAACTATCGGTCACCAGGCCGCAGTGCTCCACCAGCGAAAAAGCTGGCGGATCTCTATTGTGCGGGTTTGCAGGCGTCGGACTTCGTGATGGCTGAGATCATTCGTTCCCTGACCTCTGCCGAGGGCGCTGCGGCGTTCCATTGTCGATCAGGCAAAGATCGCACTGGTCTGGTTGCTGCGATGTTGCTTTCGATCGCTCGCGTCCACCGGGATGTGATCTGTGCGGACTTTTCGCTGACTGAACAGTACCTTCAATCAGACGCGATTAATCCCATAGAACTGACAGCTCCGGGTGCCTGGCAACGGACATGTTCGCCAGAGACGATGCGCATGACCCTCGACTTCATTGACGAGTCCTATGGCGATGTACCGTCCTATTTGATCCAGGCGGGTGTCTCAGAACAGGAGCTGATTGCGATCCGAAAGAAGTTTGTATAGATCATCGCTCCGCATACTTGTCTATGGCCGCAGGGGTGATCCACCCCAGAGCTTCGCATAAGCTTCACAGTGAACGAGGATGCTCTGATAGTCTTCGGGGTTGATATCTTGTGGCACGACAATGCTCACCTCCCCTGTAAAGGTGGTGAGTGGGGCAATGAGCACTGAATCACTGTCCGCCGCATTCCTCCCGGTCACCTCGCCGAATGCCTTCTTCGAGAGAAAGACCTTCAGATCAGGTGCTTTCTTTGCATCGAAATTCTTATCGAATGTGACTACGAACCGATCCTCGATTTTATCAATCCGCCATCTACCCTCGAATCTGGTCCAGAAGCTGTCAGCGTGGAAATCGCCCTGGAAATTGGGCTCCGCTGCTATTAACAGTGTGGACACCAACATCAGAATAGACCCGATAAATAATTTCATACGGCATACCTCTTGGCTGTGTTCGGCGACAGATGAAAGTGATCAGTATAAGACAGACCCGCAGAACATCCCGCTTGTTGCACCCGACGATGCTCTATTTGGAACCTGTTGCTGCAGGTTTCGGTTGTGCACGCAGCGCAGCGTAGCTTGCCGGACGCTGGCGTTTGCCGGCGAGAATCTCCTCGACGAGCAATAAAATTGTTTGGTTCCGCGGGTCTTTCGGAAATCGTTCCTCAAACCGACGTCCATAACTGAGTGCTTTTTTGATGGGACCACGCAGGGTGGCAAGGACAACTTGGTTTCCAAGCAACGCCTGATGCGTGGGATTCGCTTTGATGCCACGTCGAAGCATTTCCTCAGCCTCATCGAACCTCGAGAGTTCAATCAAGACAACGGCGGTCTCGTTGATCAGATCGCCATGACCCGGATCGTGTTCGAGGGCACGCTCAAAAAAAGGGAGCGCTTTGTCATAATTTCCCAGCATTTGCCATGCCTTACCCTGAAGGAATGGCCAATTGAGATTGTCCGGCTCTCGCATCGAAAGTTCGTCGAGGCAAGAGATCGAAGCTACCACAGATGATCGACGGAATCGGGTCTGCCCTGGTTCGATAAAGCGTTTGAGGTGTCGTTCGACACCCGTCACGAGGTAACGGTAACGGGTCATGCTGCGAGATACCCAGATGGCACCGTATAAGCTGATTGCGACCATGATCAGATAATCCATGGACTCGAGGGTCCACCAGCCTGCACGAGATGCAAGCCAGACCGGGATTGGATGCAGGAGGCCAATCCATGAGAGGCAAAGGACAACGGAACGTGGCCACATCGATCAGACCTGCAGCTTCAGAATCTGTGTTTCGTTCAGTTCAATGCTCAGTCCAGGTTTGTCCTTCAGGAAAATTGTCCCGTTCTTTGGAATCACTGAATCACCATAGAGCGCAGCAATCTCATCGAGATCTTCAGAGAACTCGTGTGGCCGTGCTGTGGCGTCAGTGGTCGAGTACACATGGAGTGAAGCCATTGAGTTGATACCTGCCTGGATTCGCCAGGTAAGCTGGCTGGTGTTGTCGGTGAGCAAGGGACGCTCCTTTGAACCGGCGCTGATTATCAACTGCGAGCGTGTGTCCGGCAACTCATGAACGATGGATTTGTTAGGCGGTCTAGTATAGGGAAACCCGATAAAACTCTTATAGTGATTCATCCTGGTGTCAGATGTGAAATGCTCTTCAATGTGGAGACCGCAACGTGTATCCGAAACACGGAGATCGCGCTGTCTTTGCGGAAGTGGCGTCGTCCACAAGCACGGGATGGTGGCGTCTATTTTCTGCGTCCAAGTGGTACTATCGAATTGACCGCCATGACGGAATGTAAGCTCCACGATGTGTCAACCGACGATTTGCGGGACACGGGTTTTGTGGCTAGGTCCGCGGCCGTTTCAGTGCTCGGAAACGACGCGAGTGACCCGGTCTGGGTCGTGCGATTTAGTCATCACCCAAATTGTACGAGGCCCTTACCTGACAGAACCTCAGTCGATAGCGACGAAGTTGGCTTGGAAAGATGAGCGCAGGCCTGAGGGACTGTGGATGCGCACTACGCCCATGCTGATCGGCACGCAATCAGGTCCCGTATCGAAGCGACTTGCTGATCAACTGGGTCGGGATCGGCTGACGCTGAAGCGGGATATCCGCAAACTCAAATCGCTGGGTACCACGATCAGTCTTGATGTCGGTTATCGATTATCGAACAAAGGTGAAGCACTATTGCAATGGTTGGACCGTCATGACAGCCATGGGCTCTTAGCCTCAGTCCATGCGCTATCGGTTGAACAAAAATTGTTTCATCCAGGGAGTGGCGCTAGTGCATAGCAGCGCGTTTCTTCAACCGAGACCTTGTATCCTCGTCATTTTTGTCATCTTCTGGAGCGTGTTGATGTCGTCGATGGTCCGCGCTGCTTCGGCGGTGGACACGTTGATCAGTCATCTTGAAGCCGATGTAAAACAACTTCGAGGCAATGAAAGGACGATGGCACGTGGTCGATTGGCGTTAACCTTAGATGCCAATGGTCGCGCAGAAAGAGCGATTAAGCACTACCAGCGACTGATTCGAACACATGAGGGATGGCGGTGGCGATATCTCATGGGTGTAGCGCTCATTCAGTCGGGTCAGTCAAAAGAGGCAGTTCGTATACTCCGTCGTCTGGTAGATCAGTCGTCCGGAGGGTGGATCGAGAGCTTCTGGTTGGCGGTCGCGCAGCAGTCCTTTCAAGGTGAGGCGCTTTGGCCAGAGGGAGTCTCGAAGAAAACAAAGGCTCAGATTGCTGATCTGAACTGGGGTTTGCTGACGAATGCGCAACGCTTGACGATTCACTGGGGTTTTGAAGCGTATCCTCCCGATCCGATCTTGGATCGGCGAATCGGTTATGTTCGGGACGAACCCACGGTTGCCGAATACATTAGATTAGTGCGGGATAGTCGCCCGAAATCAGCGTTGCGAATCCTGTCCAGTCTACCTGGCGATCCAACTTTGTCTCAGTTTGTCGATATGGCAAGCCTCAGCCTCGAGTTGGATTTGAACGCTAGGGCGCTTGATGCCGCGCTTGCAGGTCTTGCGATATCGGACGACGAGATTTTCCTTCATCGGATCGCAGCGCGACTGTTTTCAGAGCGAGGTCGAGATGATCTTGCCTATGTGCATCTGACCCGGATCGTCAATTCACTTCGCGGTGAGATCACAAGTGATGCAGACAGGTCGGTTGTTGAACAACTTGGACTGATCGAAGTCCGGAATGGCCGTCAGCAAGTGGCACTTGAGTTACTGCGAAGGGCGGACACCTGGACGAGTGCCTTTCAGGCCGGTCTCATCGAAGGAACACGGCTAAATTATCGTGGGGCGATCAGTTCTTTCGAAAGAGCCATTGCGTTGAATCCGATATGCGAGCGCTGCTTTTTCTTTCTGGGACAATCGCTGGGAGAATTAGGCCAGTTTGAAGCGGCTCGTGAGGCGATTCGTCAGTCCCAAGCCCTTAAGGGGCTCGACGAAAAAGGTCAGGATCACTGGTAACACGAATGAAGAATGTTATTTTGTCCGTGCTTTACTTGCTCTTGCTCTCGACTCAGATGTTGTTGGCCTCAGACCGCGATGGTCGCACGATCGTGACACAAGCCTTGATGGTAGCGGAGGCTGACGCATCGACTGAACGCCAGGCTGCACTGCAATACTGCCAAGCATGTCACCTTTTTACAGAGCCATCGCTGTTGCCGCAAGCTGTCTGGCGCGACACGATGTTGCCACGTATGGGTGTGCGTCTGGGAATGCACCATCTGTTTCCTGTGTATTCAGACTCGGTCTACTTCGGGGATTCCGATGAGGAGAAGCAACGACTCGAGGCAGCAGGTGTCTTTCCCTCAGAACCTCAAGTCCCCGAAGAAGACTGGCGTGCACTAGTACGCTATTTCCTCGAAAACGCCCCGACTGAATTTCCCCCGGAGGATCCACAGCGCCGTAGGATTGAGCGTGGACTGAGGACATTTTCGACACAGCCCTGGTCGTTAAATCGACAGCCGCTAACGACAATGGTCAAGATCGATGAAACGAAACGGCGGGTGTACTTTGGCGATGGCGGCGCCATGAGCCTCGTGACTTTATCGTCTTCGGGTGCGGTGACGAATGAGCTCTTTACGGGAAGCCCACCTGTTGATGTGGCCATCACGTCATCCGAACTTATGGTCCTTGCGATTGGGTTTCAGTTTCCTTCGGATCTGCCACGTGGTGAGATGCTGCGGGCGAATTTCAGCCTGGACGGATTAAGGCTATACCCACAACACGTCGTTCTTGATCAGTTGAAGCGACCTGTGAATGCCACTTGGGCTGACCTATCTGGAGATGGTCTGCAGGATGTCCTCATAAGCGAATTCGGACATCGTATGGGTGCCCTTACTCTTTACCGCGCAGAGCGAAGCCTTGCAGGTGTGACCTATCGCCCCGAGATTTTGTTGCCAGAGCCAGGCGCGATGTCCACGTACATTCGAGACATGGATCAGGATGGTAGAAAGGACGTTATTGTTGTTATGGGACAGCACCGCGAAGGTGTGTTCATACTCTACAACTCGGTGTCAGGATATAAACCGTCGTGGGTCGTTCAGTCACCACCTACACACGGCACGGCCCATGTCGATGTCGTCGACTTCGATCAGGACGGCGCCTTGGATCTACTGGTCAGCAACGGTGATAACGGCGACTATGCGCCCATATTAAAACGACACCATGGTGTCCGGCTGTACCGTAATCTAGGTGACGGTACGTTCACGGAGATCTTCTTCTACCCACTCAATGGCGCCTTCAAGGCACTCGCTCGGGACTTTGATCAAGACGGTGATCTGGATATCGCGGCAATTGCCATGTTTGCTGACTATGAACACCACCCTGAACAGGGGTTTGTATACCTAGAAAATATCAGTGCCAACGGTCCGCCTTTTACCTTTAAGCCGAGGACCCTAACAGATGTCTCGTTAGGCAGGTGGTTGACCATGGATGCGGGTGATCTGGATAGTGATGGTGATCTGGATATCGTATTGGGGTCGTTTGCCGGATTGCCGCATCCACGACAAAAAGACTGGATGACGAAGGGGCAGCCTGTACTCTTATTGGAGAACACAACAAGGTGAAACGACGGCGATGTGGACTCTCTTTCTGCCTCCTCCTTGGGTTGATCGTCGGTTGTGGGGAAGAGTCGACTAAGCAGCAGGTTGGCCCGCAGGAGAAAATATATCCCGATCTTGCGGGCGTGGATCCTGGCGTCACCGCACTACTCACCGAGATGATCGAAACGGCTGAACAGACTGGCTCCGGGGAAGCTAGGGGTACGCTCGGGATGGCGTTTGAGGTCAATGGTTTCGCGGACGCGGCGCACCGCAGCTATCTAACGGCGCAGAGGCTAATGCCCGATGATCCGCGATGGCCCTACTATCTGGCCTTACTGACGGCACATCGAGGTGATCTTCAGTCAGCTCTGAGTCAACTGGAGAAATCGATAGACATTGCAGCAGATTACGGTCCAGCATGGTTATGGCGAGGGACGTGGCAATTGGATCTGGGCATGACGGAAGAAGCTCGAGATTCTTTCCGAACTGCATCGCAACTGGGTATGGGGGAAGTGGCGAAACTTAGCGAAGCCGGTACCCTGTTAGCGTTGGGTGAGGCGCAGGAGGCGTTCGAACTGCTGTCACGTCTTCGGGAAGATGCTCGAGTTGTCAGATATAAGGTGCGGGCACTGAGGCAACTCGAGCGTCGCGAAGAAGCGACGTCGTTATTGGACCTTTCAGTCGCGGGAAATTCCGGACCCTTGTCGTGGCCAGATGAACGTACGATGGCGAAAAAGGCATACGAGGTCAGTAACGGCGCCCGCTTGTCTGAGGCACGCCAGTTGCTTGCGGCAGGCGATCCTGGGTCTGCTCGGGCATTGCTGGATCAGTTGGCGGCAAGAGACCCCGACCATCAGGGCTTATTGAGCGCGCAAATTGAGGCTTTACGACAGCTTGGACTTCGCGTCGAGATGGTTGCGCAACTGGAGCGGGCGGTCGGCCTGTATCCTGAATACTATGGGTTCCACCTATCTCTTGCCGAGTATGCGCTCGAGGAAGGTGATCGTGCCGCGGCTGCACAATACCTCATATCAACGATCGGTCTTAACGATCAGATTCCGTGGGCACACGCTCAAATCGGGTTGTTGTTTGTTGAGGAGAATCGCCTGGTGCAAGCATCCTCGGCTTTTATGGCAGCGCTCGCCCTCGAACCCGATAATCCTCAGGTCAACTACTACCAAGGCATGATCCATGCGAATCAACAGAACTGGGTGGAGGCTATTCGACGCTTCGATGTTGCGGTTAATAGTGCTCCCGAGTTCACGGTTGCCTGGATTGCTTTGGCGCGCAGTCTCTGGGCAGTCGGCGAATATGATCGTGCACGTGTCGTACTGAGCGAAGCTGAAAGCTTGGGAACGCATACTAACGAAGTTACTAAAGCGCGTAAATCAATGCAGTAAGGCGTGGGTTAAGCGATTCAAGTGATTGTAGGTTTGTCTTCCCCTATGATGCTATCAACCCCTGAAGCTATCTGACGGACTGCGTCATCGACGCTGATCGGTACCTGGCTGTGTGGGTTCAGCTTTCTGCTCTTCCACTGCTGGTGGCATCGGTTAAGGGCAGCGACGATCGACGCTTCATCATGCTCGCTGCAGACGAAACCTTCATAGTGGCTGACCATGTTGTCCAGTCGCGGATTGCGATTGGTGACTGCGAATACAGGGCGTCGAATCCAAAAGTACTCGTAGACTTTCGAAGGGATCGTCTCGGGACCAAGTTCGCCATCGCTATGGATCAATAATAGTGCGTCTGCGCGTTGCATCGCAGCCATTGCGTCTACTCTGTCGATGCGACCGCGATCGTGAATGCAGATCGGAGCTCCAGGGTTAGCCTGGAGAAGACTGTAAGTGCAATCATCCTTGCTGGTACCGTATAGCACAATGTCGATGTCGGCGACGATTTCCGAGCCGGCCGCCGACATAGCCAGCATGGCTCGTACCAGTGGCGCTAGTGATCGATCGTTTGACAATGATCCGAAGTGACAGAGGGTCAATCGATCTGAATATGCATGCGTTTCACATGGGTGCACATCGGGTTGCAGGCACCCCGGCAGAATGACGTGCCCTCGTTCGGACAAAACGGGATGACGGTGACGTGCATGGTCCAACGCTGCCTCCGTGAACCACCAGGCCATCTGTGCTCGTTGACAAATGAGTGCCTCGACACGAGCGAGATACCGAGTGTTCCGTGTCGGTCGTCGCGCCGTACCCTGGTCGTCAGGTGAAGTTCGTTCAACCAGAGGATCATGAACTTCCGCAATCCATGGGATGCCGGTCCGTTTGCTGAGGATGGCAGCCGCATGGTGAGCGCTGGCAGCACCGCCGCTCGAATAGATGATGGTGGGCCGCCGATATCGTATAGCTCGAAGGCCTTGCAGCACAGCACTGCCAGTCCAGGATGCATGGTTGCTGAGACCAAATACCACGCGTTCTAAAACGATGAAGGGAAACAGCAATACCGAAGTCAGGAGTGTCGTTAAGCGGTAGCGGAAACCTCGTCCCCAACGACGTGCGATGACGTGGCGCAGATCGAAGCGAAGTCCGGAAGGCCCCATGGGTAAGCATTGAATGTGTCTGACATGGGTATCCACCTCACCGGTCCGTGCACTGATGACTGTAACCGCGATGTTCGCGTGCAGTAGTGCGGGGATCTTATCTGTGATCGTGATACTTGCGGCGGAGCCATCCTGATTATAGGCATGTGATAGGATCAACCAATGTTGTGGTGACGATTCAGTCATCGTTCGTTGTCGATGGCGGCCAGCACATCATCGAGGGTGATGGCCGACATACAACGATAGTTGCCGAGGCAAGCTTCTGGCTGACATTTCGGATCACAGAGATGCTGGTGTGCCAATATGGTAGTAGTCTCTGACAAAGGGCGCCAGCGAATGAGTTCAGTGGGGCCGAACAGACCAATGACCTTCGTTCCGGTGATGGCGGCTAGATGCATCGGACCGCTGTCGTTACCTACATATAGGTGACACTGCTGGATCAACCACGCTACTTGAATGATGTCGAGTTGATTGTGGGTATCGATAAAGGCATGCCGCGTGTGTTCACTGATAGCATCGATCGTCAGGCGTTCGTCGTCGCCCGAGCCAAGGATGATCACCTGATAGCCACGTTCATGCAGCGCATCGCTTAGGGATGCGAACTGGCTGGCTGGCCATTCCTTATAGGATTTGGACGCTGATGGATGTAGGCAGGCGAGTGGCTTTTGCCTATTGGGTATCGATGTCAACGTTGGTGATAATTCCGGTTGTGGGAGCTCAGGTAACATCAGGTATTGCCGCGGTACGGGCTTGCCGTTCACAGATTCGGCGACTATGGCGAAGTCGTCAAAACAATGTTGTGTCGCCTGGTCCATTGGAACCGCCTGATCATAAAAGCGCCTGCGTTTAACGAACTCAGGACCGATTCGATGGCGACCACGGATCAGTGTGACGATTGTGCTCGTCAGACTCGTGCCATCGAGATCAATAATCATGTCATAGCGGTTGGCGCGCACATGCCGCACCAGGCGGTAAAACGTCTTTAGTTGTCCTAGGGCACTGCGGGACTTGATCTTGGCACGAGGATAGGGGACGACGCGGCATCGAGACTCTAGCGCGATATTAATGAGCGAGGCGTGACGATCATCGATGACGAGGTCCACGTCGTGCGCACGTGTCAAGGCCGCGAGCGTTTGTAGCGAGATAACGGCGTTGCCGAGAAAACGGGTAGGTTGTAGAACCAGCAGCCGCAAGCGCATGCCCTCCTTAAAGAGAATCGTGAGGTTATACAGAGGAACCTTCAGGGATCAAGGGAAGTGGCAATAGATGGAAGATCAACGAAGAATGTGATCGAGCCACAAATCAGGCGAGAGTAGGAAAGAGAGAGCCTTTTGCTCGACCAAAAAGCGATGTTTGTTGGGTGTACTTTTGTGGCCGTGTGATCCTCTTTGAGTCGGATTTTAAAAATTATCTGGCGTGAAATGTCTGACGACGATGACGCACAGTGAACGGGGAAGCGAGACCGATGTCCATCATAAGACAGGTTTTGGGGGCGGGAAGGCGTGCGAGACCTTCAATGATGTCGTTGCCACCAGCCATCGTCCAATGCAGACCTAATTCACTCTCGTTGGCGATTAGTGTTCCAGCGATATCCAATTCAAATACAAGACCTGTATCTGTGAATTGTACGTTTGAGGCCACCTGCGACAGGACCCTGCAAAACACGGATGTAAGAAAAATCAGGCAAAGTGTGTGGTAAGCCCGAGTATTGAACCCCTTTGGGAAAGCCTTCAGAATCTTCCCAAGTGACCACGACCGACCGATTGGGGTGTATAGACGTACCAGCCCAGGTCCTCGTCGTGTTCAGTCAGGCGATACCATTTCAGGCGGATCAGTAACCGATTATCGGTTCATTGCCCTTATCGACAAGCGCATGTCATTCTGGACACCAAGCCTCGTCGCAGATGACGCCAGCTATGATTCTGCACCCCATCTCCGCTCTTCGAGTGCTCGGGTTGACCACAATTTCGTCAAGGACACTGACGCCATCGCTTTGACGACGCGAAGTGATCCTGACGACCGAAATCATGACATCATCCAGATCGACGCACTGAACGAAAAAGCTATCCTTTTGTGTCAGAACTTCGGCAAGCCAGTCTCCATCCGGCGGCGGATCGAGATGGGTTTGGAGAAATGGGTCGTAATACTAGGACTGGTAGGTTGGTAAGTCAGAGGCTTGGAATAGAGGGTAATTCATGACACCAACAGGCAGTGTCATGAATTACAACGAGATGTCGTCGGTTGGCGATCAACCGCCGTTACGGAGTACACGACCGGCTTGCGCTCCAGTGTGCTCGTTATTTTCAAGCATGATTTCACCGTTGCAGATGGTCGCACGGTAGCCACGAGCTTCCTGGATCAGGCGCGGTGCCTTGTTCGGGAAATCGTGAACCAGCTGTGGCTGTCTCTCGGCAACATTATCGAGATCGATGACATTCACATCTGCACGCATGCCCTCGGCCAGCGCACCGCGGTCTTTAAGACCGATCACCTTCGCCTGTGCGCTGGTCATCTTACGCACACATTCTTCAAGGGCGATTTCGCCCTCGTCTCGGACCCAGTGCGAGAGGAGGAAGGACGTCCAGCCGGAATCCATGATCTGGCTTACGTGAGCGCCCGCATCACCGAGGCCCGGCAGTATCCAGTCTTCTTGTAAGAACTTTTTAACCTGTTCTAGGTTGTTGTTGAAAAAGCGCATGTGGAACTGCGCTTTACCGTCCGTTTCGATCATCATGCGCAGGATGGTTTCTGCCGGATGTTCGCCAACTGCCTGTGCCATGCTGGCAACATTGTCATCACGGTCCCGCGTGTAGTTCGGTCGATCACCGTCACCCAGATAGAAGTAGTTGCGAGCCGCTTCGGCAAGGCGGGGAGTGTTCTTGGCTTCCTCTATGAGCTTCTGACGGAATTCATCGTTCTTGATCATTGCCAGACGTTCTTCCGCGGACTTCCCGCGCATGGATCGCCAGCTTTCCATCGGCATATTAAACAGCATCTCGGTGGCGAGGCTGGCGATGAACCCGCCACTACGTGGTAGCGTCAGACCGTTCACGCTGAGACCTTCCGCCTTCATTTTTGCGATGGCTTCATCGTAACCGGTGAGATGGCCATCAGTACCAGGATTGAAGGGTGCGCTGAACAACAATTGCGTTCCTGCTGCCCTGGCTTGAGTGGTGATCAGGTCCATTTCTTCAGCGAGGTTCCCGTAGTTCAATACAAACTGAAGAATTCCACCATTGGCTCCGACCTGTTTGGCGATGGCTTCCAGCTCGTTCGACTTGGCGAACGTCCCCGGAATCGAACGTCCGTCAGGAAGCACGTGTCCAGGCAGTCTGTTGGATGAGAAGCCCACTGCGCCCTGCTTCACGGATTCACCGACCAGTTTGGCGATCTGTTGGATCTCTTCTTCGTTGGGATCTTCGTCAACGGCACGTTCGCCCATTACAAAAAAGCGTGATGCACAGTGGCCAACCAGACCAGCGATGTTTATGGCGGGATTCAGCTTTTCAATGGAATCGAGATATTCTCCATAGGACTGCCAGTCCCAGGCTAGTCCATTTAGGATCGCATCACGAGGAATGTCTTCGACGGTTTCCATCATGTTGGCAAGGAACTCGCGGTCCTTTGGTTTGCAAGGGGCAAACGTTACACCGCAGTTTCCGAACAGTGCAGTGGTCACACCATGCCAGGAGACAGGTGTCAGTTTGGGTTCCCATCCGGCCTGCGCATCGAAGTGTGTATGAAGATCAACGAATCCTGGGGTGACCGTCAGTCCATCAGCGTCGATCTCCCGTATGCCTTTGCCGGAAACCTCGCCCAGAGCTGTGATGGTGTCTCCATCAATGGCGACATCGCCTGAATAGCCGGCTGCGCCGGTGCCGTCGACAATCGTGCCGCCGCGAATAACTAGATCATGTGACATGGTGAATCCCCCCAGATGACAAAAAACCCTTGAAAATACAGGGTTGCGAGTGTGCACCAAAGTGTGGGGCAAAGCCAGATTAGGGATTAGCGTAAAATTGACCAATCTATGAGGGGTTTGCTGGGAGAAAAGTGGTGCCAATATTTGCGCTGATCCCTAATCTCTAACCCTATCAACTCCCTAAGTGAAGACTTCTCTAGTTTCCGCATCAACGCCCTGGATGCGCGATCCGGAGATTGACAATGCGATCTGTAAGGCGTTCGATTGTATACCAATGGGATGTCACTGAGTTCTAAAGGATCAGGGGGCACTTTAATTAAATGTCCTTTTTACTCCTGAAACGTCGAGCCGGTGTCATCGAAAGAACTACACTGTGGCGTCATGTGACCGCCAATGAAATACACTGTCCCTCAATATGAACGAAACACAAGGCATGAACGAAGAACAGCGCTACCTGTTCGACACCTTCGGCTACATCGTGATCCCGGATGTTCTCTCTAACGAGACCATTAAGTCGTTGAAGTTAACGCTGAATGGCTCTACTGAACAGTTTCCGCCGGTGCCGCAGGATCAGGGGCCCTTGCACTGGGATCGTGTCTGGCGAGACTTGCTTGACGTTCCGCGGATCACTGCCATCCTGGAAGAGATGATCGGTAATCCTAGAATACTTGAACGCCGTCAACACCAGCATCCTGATGGACCAGTCCGTCCGACCTATCGTCTGGATCACATCAATGTGCATACGCATGTCCAGGAGGGTTTCAAAGGCGGCATGTTGCACGGTGGTTGGAACAGTGTTGCAGGGTTGTTCCGTTATGACGGCGGCCACTTCTATAACGGACTGACGACGGTGACCTTCGAACTGTATGAGACGTTCTGTAATGACGGCGGCTTTGCTTGTATACCGGGTTCACACAAAGGAAATATTGAAACACCGTTCAATATGATCGACCTGAGCAAGTCTATTCACCCCAGTATCACACGAGTGGCAGCAAAACCGGGGGATGCGATCATCTTCACCGAGGCGCTGACTCATGGGACGCTGCCGTGGACAGCGAAGACACCTAGGACCACTATTTTCTACAAGTACTCACCGCACGCGATCACCTGGTCGGCCGACTTCTATGATGCTGACGATTTTCATCGATACGACGATATGGATGAACGAAAACTGGCGTTGCTTGAACCCCCTAACGCACGTTACGCGAGACGTCCGAAGTTAAAGATTGAGGCGGAAACACCCCAGTCATCTGAGTCATAAGGCGGTCAATTCACCTCTCGCCACGCGGCGGCAGCCTCATCTGCGAACATTGGTGTGGATACGAAGCCAACTAGGCGAGTCGACTGTTACTGATGGAAACCCGCGACCACGCGTTCCATATCAACCAGTTGTACTCGACAGATCGCGCTCTGAAGGACGTTAGGTTCTACCCGGAGCACTATCGTCCATTACCATTTTTTGGAGGTGATGGTGATATCGTTGACCCACGTTGTATTGAGCGCCGTTTTACTGCTGCTGGTCAGTGGTGTTTTGGTCGTGATATCCGTCGCGCGGGCGACGCGCTTATCAATCGCTGTAGCAGCTCAGCTCGCCAACTGATTTCGGTTGGGTATGTTCGTTAACTGCATTGTCGTGATGTTTTCAGCTCAATCGCTCTATTTGACCTATTGCCTATTGAAAGAACAGAACGATTGACCAGATTGACGCAACGACGGTGACCAGCGCTGTCAGCATCGCGCCCGCGATTCGGCCACCTGTCATGATATTCGAGTGATGGAGCCCGAATGCGTGGGCGATGCGTGCGACAACCAGGGCGCCGGCTAGTCCATGGATGGCGTAGTCTGGCGCACGGTTCATTTCCATCATCGCGATGATGATCAGGGCCAGCGGAACATGCTCGACAAAATTGGCATGGCGTCGCATCGCAAGCAGCATTTCCTGATTACCACCGTCCCCAATCGAGATCTTTGTTTTTCCGCGGAGTAAACCGGCTCGGGTGGAAATGGCGATCGACATCAGGCCGAAGATTGCCCCGTACAGCATTGTGAGTTCAGGCATCGAGATAAGCTGGGGCATGAGGAGGTTCCTCTCTGGGTTCTGCTTGGGTGTAGTTATATCGCGAGACTCACGTTAGCAGACTGATAGGTGAGGCTCACTTCATATCCCGAACAGAGAGATGTGTCCGATTTGACCGTTGCCCTGTCTAGGTGGTTTAGTCGCGTCATATTTTGTTGACGTGGGAATGTTGAATCGTGGCAGGTGCGCAAAAAGTAAAGGGAACAGGCGGTGAGCTACTGATGCACCAGTTGGTGGCCCAAGGAGTCGAGTATGCATTCACCAACACTGGGAGTGCGGAGGCTGGCTTTTTCGATGCGTTTCTGACGGTGCCGGGTGTACAACCGGTCCTTCTCCTGAATGAGTCTTTGGTTCTGTCGGCTGCAGATGGTTACGCGCGCGCAAGCCGAAAACCGGCGTTCGTCAATGTGCACTTGGCTGCGGGAACACGCCAGGGATCAGGGCAGCTCTTTAATGCACACTTTGACGGTACCCCGATGGTTGTGACTGCAGCAACACGGGATTCGGGATCATTTGGTGACCACAATACACTAGGTGCCGCTCCTGGGTTTGCGCAGATGAGTACTGTTCAGGACGTCACAAAAAGGCGCTGGGAGGTACGCGAAGCGGCAGGTATTCCCATGGCAACGCGACGGGCTTTTAAGGAAGCTACCTCGATGCCGACCGGACCCGTTTATGTGGGTTATGCAAGTGAAGCGCTGGACGCAAAGGATGTTGAAGGCATGATTGAACCGGGCAACGCGCTCTCCATGGCTTCAGTACCTGAGGATAGTGCGCTCGAAGAGATCCATGACGCGCTATTGAATGCAGAAAATCCCCTACTGGTTGTCGGTCCAGATGTGCAGAACAGCGAGGCTCAGCAGGAAGTGCTGGATCTCGCCGAGAACTACGCGTTACCAGTTGCTATCGGCTTCTTTGATTTTGGTTCGTTTCCCCGTTCCCATCCCAACTTTGTTGGCATGGTCGATGGGCTTCGCGATGATGGCTATGACGTCGTGTGTTGTATCGGGTATCGCCCGAACACACGCGCCCACACTAGCGATGACCGGTTTCCGAACGCGTTCAAGATTGGCATTGGACAAGACCCATCACAGCTGGGTAATACCTTTGCGCTGGATGTCAGTGTGTTCTCCAATGTGAAACACACGATGACTGCGATCAACGCGCGGTGGAAGCCAGCTGATGCGAATCTACATCACATTTCCAAACGACGGGCTGAGCTCGCGGAGGCCACTAAAGGGAGACTTGCGCAACAGACCGAGGAAGCACTCTCTCACGCGGGTGACAATCCCATTCATCCGAACTTCCTGGGCAATCGAATGGCTGAGGTGCTGGCACCAAACACAATGGTGGTGTCGGAGAACTTCAGTGCAGCGGATCATCTGATGCCGTTTGGTTATGGCAATGGGGACTGGCGGTATGTGCGCACCTATGGTGGATCGTTAGGATATGGTGTCGGCAGTGCCGTTGGGGCACAGCTGGCGACACCTGACAGACCGCTGGTGTTGAGTATCGGGGATGGCTCAGTGATGTATTCTTCTTCAGGGTTCTGGACGATGGCGCGATACAACCTGCCGATCATCACGGTTGTGTGGAACAACATGCACTATCAGACGGTGCGTGTGAACTTTGCCCGCTGGGGCGGCAACATGAAGGATCAGAACAAATACCCGGAGACCTATCTGGGTGATCCAGCGATAGATTATGTGCTGTTGGCCAAAGCACAGGGAATCAACGGCGAGCACGTCCATGAGCCTTCTGAGCTGGACGCAGCGCTGAAACGTGCTCGTGAGGTTCAGGCGGGAGGCGAACCCTATCTGCTGGATGTGCATATCACGAACGTGGGCGCGGGTGCGGATCAGAACTGGTACAAGGCGTTCAGTTTGGCGGATGTCTAGCCAGTTTTGGGGTTAGAGTAAAATTGCCCCTGATTTAAATCGCCATTAGTCATGAAAGTGCAGGTAATTTTACTCTGACCCCAAACTAACACAGTAAAAATACAACGACCCTATACTCGGTACTTCGCCGCTGTTCCGCACCTTCAGGGGTTAGCGGGTCTTCAAACGCGGTGTGATGCGCGCTGTTGAAGTGATCCGGGTCGTCTTTGAAACAGCTGAACCCGATCATTGCGAGCACCTCGTCGTTCTTCATTTCACGGTAGTAGTACCACCTGTGATTGGGGTTCTACTTCAAGCTTAACTGTCGCGTCGGTTTCCCGGTCCGGGTGAATCCAAGCAGACTCGAGAGAACGATTTCTTCACGCGGAATGCTGCTGGCATCGCATACTGCCAGCAGCATGTGTTCGATGGGGTGGTCCATCTCAAGGGGGCGCCAGAAGTTGAGCACCATCATTCCGATAACGTCGTCCTCACGGTAACGATGGATGAAAGCTGACGCGGCTTCCTCAGTCGCTAACGCTCTGATGGTTTGTCGTTAGTGTTCCGCAGAAAGTCCAAAGTCCTGATGGACGACCTGCCCGTAGAACGGATTTTCGATAAAGCTGAGGTCCTGCGTTTTTAGATCAGCGCAGACAACGGCCAGATCATCCACTTGGAAAACCATCTTCGTTACTGCGGACCCTCGTGGTTCGGGAGGGGGCTTGATCTAAACCTGATTTCCCCATTTGGCGGGCATCAAGTGCAGCGCCAGTTCAGCGCTGCCGTAATCCAGTACACGCCAGTCGGCGTCCTTGCTGTCTGTGACCGATTTCAGACACAGGACCCTGGTGTAAAAGCTAAACATGCGTTGCATGTCTTAGACTAAAAGGATAGATCGATGCAACGAAATAGCGGCCCTTTGGGGCCTCCGTGCGGGTCTTAAATCAAAAGAGCCAGTACCCGCCGTCGATGAGGAAGTTCTCGCCGGTGTGATAGCTGCTGGCGTCACTCATAATGTATACGGCAAGGCCCGAGAAATCCTCGGGGACGCCCCATCGGCGCATGGGTACGCGTTTCAGCACGTTATCGACGAAGCGGTCATTATTGAAGGAGCCTTCTGTCATCGCGGTATCGATCCATCCTGGCATGATGGTGTGAGCAGTGATGCTCCAGCGTGCATAGCCAACAGCTAGGGATCGAATCATCGAATTCATGGCACCTTTGGTCGATGCATAGTGCACGCTGCGCGGTGCACCGGACCAAGCTGACAGACTGGTGGTCCCAACCAGTCTGCCGCCAGGATCACCAGCCTCGGCGCGTGTGCGCATATGAGAGGCCGCCGTCTTAAATGTGTAATAGACGCCATCCAGGTTGACCGACATCATCCGCCGCCAGTCCTCTTCAGGTAGCTCGTCAAAGTGCGGGCCGCCACCCGGGATGCCAGCGTTTGCAAAACAACCATCGACACGTCCGAAGTCGGCGAGCACCGAATCGAAACAACTCTCCACCTGCTCTGAGTCCGAGACATCACATTGCATGGCTGCGACCTGTGTGCCAAATGTCTCCAACTCTGCAAGAGCGGCCGCATTCTTTGACTCATTGGTCCCCCAGATAACGACATTGCCGCCCGCCGCTGCGATGCCTTTGGCGAAACCAAGACCGATACCGCCATTCCCGCCGGTGACGAGGGCGACCTTGCCAGTGATGTCGAAGGGTGCAAATGCCATTTGGGATTCCTTTGAAGTCTGTGGATATGGATCACACCAAATCAGGACCGATCGGCAATGTCAAAGAAGCACTGCACTGCAGGTGGACGACATTTTCCGTGAATGTTTAACTGAGATGCCGCGTTGGAGATCTCCTGTGAACCAAAGACTTGCTCCTGCTCCAGAGGACCCTGAATCTGCGATGGGGACCAAGTCGCCATCAACGTTAGCAGCCCTGCCTACGCTGAGAGTCCATGATCCGGTGGGGGCCCATCAATGTGGACTATCACCTAAAGAAATTGAGCAATTCAGGCGGGACGGCTATCTGATCAAACGTGATCTCGTTCCCGGTGAGCTCTTCCAGCCCATTCTCGATCTATGGTGGCAGCAACCGCCTGTGACAGAGTCTGGGGTTATCAGGGAACAACCAGAGACATGGGTTTCGCCCGGGGATCGATGGCTCTCCGAAAACCGGTGGGGTCTGACCAATAACTGGATGGGTGAGAATGTGTGGCCGGGTCCCGAGGCCGCGCGACCAGGGGCTACGGTGGGCGATCGTGTCGGGCGCCTGCCCTACAAACTGACCCGAGACCGTACAAATGACGTCTGGCGTTGGCATGGGATCGGGCACGATCCCGAGTTTGTGGCTTGTACGACGGGCCATCCAAATGTGATGTACATGGCGGAAGCGCTTCTGGGTGGACCGATCAAAAAACCCTACCGAAATCGAGGGCTTTATGCGGTTTTTCCGTGTGATCCGGAAGGACCCGAATCCATACTTGGTCCTCACATGGATCAGAATATGACGGAACTGATGGTTGTGACTTACCTGCACGATGTTGAGCCCGGCTGTGGTGGATTTACGTTCTGGCCTGGATCACCGCAGATGCTGTATCCAACGTCACAACAGGCGTTCAACTGGGTGGCAACGGGTGCCTCGTATGAAGCGATGGATAAGGCGAAAACTGAGATCCAGCCACTTGAGTTTACCGGTAAGGCGGGAGACACACTGTTCTGTCACGCCTTGATGATTCACTCAGCGGGTATCCACCAGGGACAAGGTATTCGTTTTGCCTGTATTCAGGACATGAATAAAAGTCGACCGCGGACCCATATGCGTTGGACAGTAGCCGGGAAGCACGGTGGGCCTCGGGTGCATTGCGACATGGACGGTATAATCCGGATTGATCGAGAAACCGGTGATGACCCAGCCGATGGTGATCGTGAAGTCACTAACCAGTGGATCATGGATTCCAACGAATTTGTGGTGTCGCGAGAACCGCCACATGTCGACATGTTTGACGAATGGAACCTGGGGAAAGCGGTGGTATCAGGCAACATCGTGGATGAACAACCGTGGTGGGAACGTTACGACTTGCCGATGATGCCTGAGGAAGGCATGGGTCGAGGCACGGGTGGCGTACCGGCTGTCGCACTGAAGGACATTGCGGATTATGAAGGTAATGGTGTCTGGCGTGTTCGTCGACGTGCGATTTAGGAACTGGACCGAAAACGCCTCGTGGGTTTGTCAGGTCAGTCTGAGGCAGCGCTAAAGGACATCCGGCATCGAGAAGCACGGACCCTGAGGATGGCGTTATCAACCAGGCCCCAATGCATCCAGAGCGTTAGCGCTTTGCCCCAGCGTATGTGCGATCCCGGACAACAGTGAAAATGCCCGGGCCACTAGCACAAAATCTGTGGGAACCTCCACGACGGGATTCTCTCGAATCGCGTCAAACATCTCGTCCGTCATCTCTTCGGTAAACTCGCCCTGGAATGAACCTGAATCGGATCGGCCTACCATGCGACGTGCGATATGGATCAGTGTATTGTCATCGTCGTTTTTTGTTTTGAAACCGAGTTCCTTGAATGCCCTGAGCATTGCAGACTCATTAAACGTCATCATGGAGAACATGAGTTCGAAAATCCCCATGCCAAATCCGTCAGGGAGATCTTTGGCAAGTCCGAAGTCCAGCAGAATAAACTCGGGAGATCCGCCGTCACCTTTCGTGACTAAAATATTTCCGGGATGAGGATCAGCATGAAAGAACCCGAAGGCCAGAATCATCTTGTTGAATGCGCGCATGAGTCTTGGCATCAACATTGATGCGTCGATGCCTGCGGCGTCAATCTCGTCCTTTTCGGTGACTTTGATGCCCTCGACAAATTCCATGACGATCACGCGGCGGGAACATAGTGCATGGTGGAATTCTGGAATATGAACGATACGGTCGTCCTCGAATAGCGTTCGGATCTTGTCACCACTCTCAACTTCGCGACGAAAATCGAGTTCCATCCGTAAATGCCGTTGGAGTTCGTCGAGTAACGGCAAGAAGTCCATGGGGTTTTTGTCAAAACGCTGGTAGATCGCGGCAATCCGCCTGGATGAAAACAGGTCCGTCTGGATGATGTGATCGATATCTGGATACTGGATCTTCACCGCGACGGTGGTGCCGTCTTGCAGTTTTGCCTTGTGAACCTGGGCTAGAGACGCGGAGGCGATGGCGGTCTCTGAGAATTCCGCAAACACTTCCCCGATGGGCTTGCCCAGTTCGGATTCTACGACATCCCGGACCTCGTCGAACGCACGTGCCGGCATCTGGTCGTGACACTTGGATAGCGTCGAAACGTATTCAGGAGGAAAGACGTCAGAACGGGTCCCCACAATCTGGCACATCTTTATCAACATACCGCGCATGGCGACGGCAGTGTTGAAGACCTGATCGGCATTCTTTTGATGGATGCCACGCATGTCGCGAGCATCGGGATCGTTTCCGCGAAAACGATCCCACCATTGTGGGCCCTTGTAACGCAACCAGACGCATAGGGCGGTATACCCAATGCGGCTTGCGCGCTGCAGCCGGTTCAGGAGCTTTGGCATGCGTATAAGATCAGGCCGCTTTGGTCAGGATCTCAAGTTGCTCGTCTTTTGCGACCGGAAATGTCCAGCCGCTGTCGAGTGATTCGAAGTGTTTGCTTACTTTTTCAGCCCTTCGCGCATCCTGGATCTGCCCGTGGATTTCCTGTTGCAGTCGCTCTCGCGCCTCTTTTGGCCTGTTGGAGGCTGACCCTCGAAGTAACCGGCTGAAGATGTGATCGACCACCTCGCTGCCTTCAAAGGTCTTCTTACCATCTTGAGAAATGAGTGTGCGGCCTCGTAGTTCCGAAAGAGCAACAGTGAGGTAGTCCACATGCGGTTTTTCATCAATCCGTACACAGTCGACAAGGTGTGCGGCCAGTTTTGGATCAGCGCTCACTTCTTCATCACCGAGCAATTCCATAGCCCAGGCAAAAACATCCTCAGCGAAGGTTTCGACGACAAGAATGTTTGCCATGCTTATGATCGTCTGCTCCATTTGCGCTGAGAGCTCCGGGTAGATACGTTCTGCCTTCCGATTGCTTGTTCCACCACCCATCAGGCGCATCAGTACATCACCTGGAATATTAGGTTTGTCGAGGCCTACATCACGTGCAGCCTCCCACATTTGTTTGTGACCACCCTGATCGCGGTGACCCGCTTCGTCACGTGCATGAGCTTCGAACAGGCCTTTGTCCAAATGTGCAAGAGCAGTACCGCTCAGATCCTCGACCACTTCCTTATCAAAGTCGGGGAGGGCGACGTCACGAATACGTGCACCAAACCCTTCGAGGATTGAGATGGTCGTTAGCGACCTAGACACGGGCTGTACCAGCCCCTCCTTCATCAAGTATTTGGCTTGTTCATAGTTGGGGTAATGGGGGGGTACATAAGCGTCAGGTACGTGGATCAGTGGTTGTCCTTCTTCAGTAAGGCGAGTCCGCCACGCTTCAATTGCAGGGCGTCTGACCTTTCCTCGAGGTGAAATGTACTGATCGTTGATGTAGCCGCCATGACAAAGGACGTCGCCTCCGTAGAGCGGAGACTCGTAGCTGTCCTCGCTCATGAGTTCTTCGGGGCTGTATTCGAGTTGTGCTGATTTCATCGACTGCTCCTATGGGCCGCTGAGAATCCATTTAATCCGCCATTCCGGATATTGGCAAGTTGCGTCATGATCGCAAATGTAAGCAACGCGCAATCTTTTTGGCCGTATACTGGCAACGGTACATTTCAGGCAGTACGGAATGACTCACCATCCTATTATCCGGTTCTTGACTTTGGTCTGGCTGACGTTGTGCGGGCCATTACCGGTCTTCGGTGAAGAACCGTTGACCTTGCCGGCTATCCCTATTGAAGATAACTGTCTAGTTTGGATTGAGGAGGTCACGATTGCGCTCAGCAAGTGGGAGTCGAGCAAGTTGCGTGCACATCGTCAGGCGAAGCGGCGGTTGCCACGGGAGAAACTGACCGAACTGGAGGAACAGCACCAAGCCAAGACACGTAAAAGCCGGTTGCGCGACGTGGAGATCAAAACTGGCGAAACGAAGGCCGGATACCATGGTCGCTTTCGTGCGATGGGTACGTTCGAAGTGACTCTCCAGCGACAGGCTTGTGAGGACATCTAGGAAAACCTGCGTCAACCCTGCGAAATATCCCTTTTTCGCTGCTGCGGTCTCAAGGTAGTCGGCGACTCCATCTTGGCCGCTGAAGCGCGCCCATCCTTCGGCCGTGGCTTCGAAGCGACGATCTGCGATGGCCATGTCTATGCTTCATTCTGCTAAATACTTTGCCTATCTCAGAAGACCAGTGATTGCATATTCGTTTAACACACTAGCCGGTTTGTCTACACCGCGATGGTGGGCAGATCATGCTGGTGTCATTGGCCGGTCAAGCCGAGGTCACTTCGTGAGGATTTCGACAGCAGCATCTGCTGCGATCTTCGCGCGTTCTCTGATCTCTTCGATGGTGCAGCTTCCCAGCGGGTGATCGAGGATCACGAAAGGATAGTCTGGCATCCCCATAACCCGCGCGATGTTCTTTGCCGTGACCTCGAAGGGTTCGGTACAGAGCACGACGGCTCGTTTACCTAGCTGCTCGAACGTAATCCCGTCGTGCAAACTGCACGTTGAACAACTGCCTCAGTCCCCGGAGGCGGTGATCAGATAGTCACACTCAGGTGAGAGACCGGTTAGCGTCTCAGTCGGTGCAGGTGCGCTGGCATTGTTCTTATGTTCGAGTTCAAGAACTTTCCCGCCATATCGCTTTTGGAGGACACGTGCGGTTTCTGTCAACAGTGGGTCCGCATTCAGTTTGCGGTTAGACAATAGCCCGATGGTGGCACCTTCAAGGGAGTGCAACGGCGGTGCACGGTGGTGGTCATACTCTGCCGCGGCAACGGTTGGGTCATAGAGTTTCATCGGGGTACTTTGGTTAATGTACACATGATCGTCAACCGTTTAACAATCAATACAGACACCGATCGCCTGGTGTTGCGTGATCGAGCCTCGGGACCGGCTCCATGATGGTATGAACGCCGAGTGTCCGCCTGCATCGCCTCCACCAACGGTCACGAGAATATCCTCTGCATTGAGCCCTCGGTGGTAGTCAGTTTGACCCTGGCGTTTATATTCGCCTGGTACAAATTTGCCAATGTGCTTCATGTCATCCGGCGTGCGTTTTGCATGTTCAAACAGAAACGACTGCACCTCCTGGCGGCTCCAGTTTGCATCTCCCAGGATCCGCGCATGTTCTGGCGAGAAGACGACCACGCTCTGACCGAGGCTGATACAGCCATAGTTGGCCATTGCATCCGCCATGGTGATCAGGACCTGTTCCGGCTGGTTAGCCCCGTGATTCTCAACGTTACAGAAGCCTGCGCCAGCAAACACTGTGACAGAGCTGACACCGTCCGGATATTCCTGCTCCTCGCATAATCGCGGCCAGGGCAAGCGGTCCGCCCGTTCCGCTATGCAGAAACTGAACTTGCCTGGATTTCCCTGTGTGGACTTATCGGAGATTCCCGGTGTCATTCGGAAAACGTTCAGCAGGATCAGTCTGACTGCACGACCGATGGTGGCGTTCGCGCGATTTCCTGGGCCAAAGAGGTTAACGCCCGAGTTCATCGCGATGTCGTCAACGACGTCTCCGCTTACGATCAACAGAGGTGCAGAGCCGCCGGTTGAAGCCGTGCTTCCGTGGAAATTGAATGGCTCCTTGTTCATGGCTTCGAAGGCAGCGATCACGACAGGGAAATAATCCGGCAGACATCCAGCCATGACTGCGTTGACAGCGGCGGCCTGAATGGTGAGCTCGAGACCGGTAGCAGGATGATGGGCAATGACGGTTTCAGGGGGTCGACCTTCCATTTGCATCATGGCCTCAACGCGGCTTGCCTCGGGTGGCACAACTGGCAAGCCATCGGTCCAGCCCTGGTCGTAACAGTAATCAATGGCTGCAAGCAAATCGTCTGACACTTCGTGAGAGGTAGCGATATTCATATGAATCCCCTTTACTTGTAATCGCGGTTGGCAGTCAGCCATCTGCGATCTGTGTATCTCCATCTACGAACTGAATGTACGTGATCTCGGAGTTGTGTGCGAGTAACGCCCGGAGTCCTCATTGCGAATGCGCCGGGCGCTGAACGGAATCGACCTATCGGGATTGACGACAGTCAGTCCTTCGGTGGTGGCACAGGCAACGCTTTCATCACTGGAGTTGGAGCCACATGGACGATGTCGACAGGCGGTTTCTGCTTCTCAAATCCCTGAATTCAGGGCGTCAACCGATGGGCCTTGTTACGACCGATAATGACAACGCCTAAGATTGGTGTGACTTCACTCATGGGTTGGACCCGCCTCGTTCATTTGCGGCCGATGGAGTCAAGCCAACAGAGCATCTACACGGGTCGAATGCGGCACGGGTTTAGTCAGTATTTTATTGCGACAAGATCCCTCTACATCTTTGCGAGCGCCGTCTTTCACGTCAATGACAGACTTTACTTGCTCGGTGCGGCGGCAATGATGTGGGGATGGTTACCAAGCGCAATGAAGGGTCCGGCCATGTGCGACGATCTGGAATTCCATCGCTTTTTGCGTCGCTTCCGGTGGAGTTCATTGATTATCGAAAAGGCACGTGCCATCGAATAAATTTACCGCGATGAAGGGACCGAGGTCCTCTGATTGCATCAAAGTTAGCAGCTAGAATTCGGCGAGCCATGCACTGCTTGGCGTCTACGCGGGTGATTCACCTTTCTTTCATGTGATTTTTAGACTTTTAGTGTTAAGGTTCGCGCTCGTGAAAGGCCGTTGATTTAAAACTGCATATTTATCAATGGCTTATCGAACTTCAGCCCATATCCAACGATCACTTTCCCGAGAAAATCATGAAAGATTTGTCGTCTTATCGAAATATCGGCATTTTCGCGCACGTGGACGCCGGCAAGACCACGACAACCGAACGGATCCTGAAACTGACTGGAAAGATCCATAAGATCGGAGAAGTGCATGATGGCGCTGCCACGACGGACTTCATGGACCAGGAGCAGGAGCGTGGCATCACTATTCAGTCTGCTGCGACCAGTTGTTTCTGGAATGACCATCGCCTCAACATTATTGACACACCGGGGCACGTGGACTTCACGATCGAAGTGTATCGATCGCTGAAGGTGCTCGACGGTGGCGTGGGCGTTTTCTGTGGCTCAGGCGGCGTAGAACCGCAATCTGAAACGAATTGGCGCTACGCCAATGATTCCGAAGTTGCACGGCTGATCTTTGTTAACAAGCTGGACCGGTTGGGTGCTGATTTCTACCGTGTGGTTGAGCAGATCAAGGATGTCCTTGGCGCCGTTCCACTTGTGATGACGTTACCCATCGGCACCGAGGATGACTTTGTTGGTGTGGTCGATCTTCTGACCCAGGAGGCGTGGGTGTGGGATGACTCGGGTAACCCTGAAGCCTATGAGATCAAGCCGATACCTGAGGACATGGTTGATCAGGCGGCTGATTATCGCGAACAGTTGGTCGAGACCGTGCTCGAACAGGATGACGACCTGATGGAAGCCTACCTCGAAGGTGAGGAGCCTTCGGTCGAAGATCTGAAGCGTTGCATCCGTAAGGGCACGATTGCACTTGATTTCTTCCCGACGCTCTGTGGCTCGGCGTTTAAGAACAAAGGTGTCCAGAATGTCCTGAATGCTGTTATTGATTACCTGCCTAATCCCGTCGAAGTCGATCCGCAACCGGAAGTCGATCTTGAGGGGAACGAGACCGGAGAACATGCGATTGTTGATCCGGAAGGTCCACTGCGTGCACTCGCGTTCAAGATTATGGATGACCGCTACGGTGCGTTAACTTTCACGCGCGTGTATTCCGGTACCTTGAGCAAAGGGGACAACGTGCTGAATACGTACACAGGTAAGACTGAGCGAATTGGTCGTATCGTGGAAATGCATGCGGACTCTAGACAGGAACTGGATATTGCTCAGGCCGGCGACATTGTCGCACTCTTGGGCATGAAGAACACTCAGACCGGTCATACATTGTGCGATGCTAACAATCCTGCAACGCTGGAACCGATGGTATTCCCGGACCCCGTGATTTCCATTGCTATTGCGCCGAAGGACAAGGCGGGTGCTGAGAAGATGGGCATCGCACTCTCGAAGATGGTCCAAGAGGATCCGTCCTTCTATGTCGAGACGGATGAAGAATCGGGCGAGACCATCATGAAGGGGATGGGCGAGCTGCACCTCGACATCAAGGTCGACATCCTGAAGCGTACACACGATGTAGAAGTTGAAGTGGGTGAGCCCCAGGTAGCCTATCGCGAGACGATTACACAACGTATTGACGACACGTACACACATAAGAAGCAAACCGGTGGTTCAGGCCAGTTTGCGAAGATTGACTACATCATTGAGCCGAGTGAAACCGGTACAGGATATGAGTTCGAATCCACGGTGAGCGGTGGCAATGTGCCCCGTGAATTCTGGCCCGCGATCGAGAAAGCGTTTGCACAGTCGATGGAAGAAGGCACACTTGCGGGATATCCGTTACTCGATGTAAAGGTGACGCTGACCGATGGTGGTTTCCATGCTGTGGACTCCTCAGCGATTGCTTATGAGCTTGCAGCGAAGGCTGCCTATCGACAGTCAATCCCTAAAGCAGGCCCACAGCTGCTGGAACCGATCATGAAAGTCGACGTGTTCACGCCAGACGACAATGTGGGCGACGTGATAGGTGATCTTAATCGTCGCCGCGGCATGGTGAAGGCGCAGGAAGCAGCTTCGACAGGTGTTCGTGTTAAAGCGGACTGTCCGTTGTCTGAGATGTTCGGATACATTGGTGATCTGCGCACCATGACATCCGGACGTGGACAGTTCTCCATGGAGTTCTCGCACTACGCGCCGACGCCCAATAACGTGGCGGAGCGGGTGATCAAGGACGTCAACGAGCGCAAGGCCGCGAGCTAGCCTGATATGGGCAGCCAGTTTTGCTGCCCAGTCCATTACAATCTTCCCCTAACATCTGGCCTGGATTCCTCTAAATCTTTCGCTCTTTAAGTCAGTGCACCTGATTGTGCATTGCACTGACTAGGCGCTGATCCTACTATGGTCGCTGGCTCAATGCGGAGAAAATAATGGGACGCTTGGACGGTAAGGTTGCGGTCATTACCGGTGCAACCAGTGGTATCGGTGAAGCCACCGTCGATGCCTACTGTAAGGAAGGTGCGAAGGTCGTTTTCTGTGGCAGGAATGAAGAATTGGGTGCGGAAGTTGAAGCACGCCAGCCTGAGGGTTCCGCTGTGTTTGTGAAAGCAGATGTGCTGCATGAAGACCAGATCAAGGGTGTCCTGGACACTGCAGTAGAAAAGTGGGGACGGCTCGATGTGTTGTTCAACAATGCGGGTGGTTCCTCGAGCATGCCGGGCAAGCATCACGCATTCAATATTGAAGATGTGGACGAGGAGACCTTCAAGTATTCCCAGTGGTATCTCCTTGGCTCCTGCATGGTCGCGACCAAACATGCGTCGCCGATCATGCGTAAGCAGAAGTCTGGATCCATCATTAACAATTCATCGAAAGGTGCGCATCAGGCGGAAGTTGCTGCAGACCCGCTTTACTCCGCAGCGAAAGCCGGTCTTTCGAACTATACAAAAGCGGCCGCGATGCAGCTTGGTCCCATGGGTATTCGAGTGAATGCGGTCAGCCCGGGTGCAATTGCAACCCCTATCTTCTGGGGAGGTCACACCAACGGTCGCCAGCTGTCGAAAGAAGAAGCGCAAACCAGACTGGATCGATTTGTCGATGCGGTGAACGGCGGGATCATGCCGCTGACAGGACCTGGTGGGGAAGCATGGGATATCGCCATGGCTTGTGTGTACCTGGGTAGCGATGAAGGTCGTTGGGTGACGGGTATTGACCTGGTCGTGGACGGTGGAATGCTGGCAGTGAAAGGTGATCACGAAGGAACCGCTAAGCAGATGGTGGCGATGTGGGAGAAACACGACGAAAGAATGGGACGCACCTTACCTCCAATCATTGGCTGAGCGATTGTTGACTTGACGCACGTATTTATTATCGCTTCGGAGTCTTTACGTTCCAAAGGTGATATTGACTGTCCTGACGTTGCCCAGGTCGCTGGCGACCTGGATCCGTTGCTGTTGGAAGCGCGTGTACTCATCGTCTATGCAAATGGTCTCGATCTCCAGAGGACGCTGTTGACTTGCCGGGTGCTGGCACCCGACCGGGTTGTTGTGGTGGCTGATCCTGATGAGGCTCAGGTTGCATCTGACGCATCCGGTCGTCTCGATCTCGATATTCAGATTATCAGCCCGGAGCACTTTGATGCTGAAAAGGTGATCGCGTTAGCGGGTGACCTGGGCGAACACGCATTCCGAGCCATTGTTAGTAGCGTCGATGAGCATGTTATTCAATGTATAAGATTGTCTGGTGGGCTCACTGTTGGCGATCAGGTTCAGCCTGCAACGTCCGGTAGCGGTCGCCATTTTGACCTGACGAGTTTCGAAACACGAGGCGATGAAGTCTGCATTTCACTGGCATCCGTTCAGCACGCTATCAAGTCCGGGGAGGTCCTGTGTCGGGTCGGCGAATTGCCCGAGGTCTCTAATCAATTCAAAGCTGAGATCGTCTGGTTGAGTACTAACGATGGGTTTGAAGGGCGGAGGTACGACATCGAGATTGGCAATCAGCACTGTGGGGCGACAGTATCAGGACTGAAACATCGGTATGACCCGTACAGCTATGAACATCTTTCTGCGCGGAAGATTGGTATTGGCGACTGTGTCAGTGTCACGCTGGGACTGCGTCAGGAGATCGTGTTTGATACGGTGACGCGTTCCAGATCTATGGCCACATTTATCCTCAGGGATCACTACTCTAGTGACATCGTAGCGATGGGGGTTTTGTCGCATTCATTGCGACGCGCGCGGAACGTTCATCGACAGGAACTCGACATCCAACGAGCTGATCGAGAGCTTCTTAACAACCACGAAGGCGCTGTCGTTTGGTTTACCGGGCTGTCCGGTTCAGGTAAATCAACGGTTGCAAACGGCGTAGAGAAGGAACTGCATCGTCAGGGTGTCCGGACATACGTCCTTGATGGCGACAATGTCCGTCACGGTTTGAATAAGGATCTTGGTTTTACCGACGCCGATCGCGTTGAGAATATTCGTCGTGTCGCGGAGGTTGCGCGATTGATGGTAGATGCTGGTTTAGTGGTGTTGACATCTTTTATTTCACCCTTTCGATCTGAGCGGGATCTAGCCAGACAGCTGTTCGACGAAGGTGAGTTCTTCGAGGTCTACGTCAATGTTCCTTTGACGGTCGCAGAGGAGCGTGATCCTAAAGGTCTTTACCGTAAAGCTCGAGCGGGCGAGATTCCAAACTTCACCGGCATCGATAGTGACTATGAGGCGCCCGTATCACCTGAGCTTGAGGTGAGAACTAACGAACTCCTACTGCCAGAGTGCATTCAGGCTGTCTTTGAACTCCTGAAAGCGAACAGTATATTTATGACCCGCTGAATCTAAACCTTGGGGAAATGCTAACGATGTTAACGTGGGGCGATCCCGGTTCTGCAGTACCGCGGTAGCTAGGTAGGCGATAGAAGGGATTCGCGAAGATGATCGCGAATCCCTCGTCATGGCTCAGAAGCCATATGAGAATCCAACGGCGATCACCGGGAAGATGTCGAACTCCTCAAGGTCGCCCTGCATCGCAGCGATTTCTGCGTCGATGTCGGCCTGGTCGATGGCGGCAATCAGCGTTGCATCACCAGAAACTTCCAGGGAAATATCAGGCGCGCCTGATCGAATGACCCCAGCTTCGAGTACCAGTCCGAACCCTTTCTCGGGGACATTGCCAAACCCAAGTCCAACAAATGGTCCGCTTCCGATTTGAATGTTGCCGTCGAGTACGAGGTCACCGGCGGTCACAGGTACAACGATCTCACCACCAATGTTGACACTGCCTGTCGGCGTGGCTTGACCGATCAGCTCATTGTCGCTGTTGACGTAACCTGCAGTGAAGTGAAAAGAGCCGCCAAACGGATACCAGTCGAACATCAGCGAAGTTGATGACAGATCCAGGTCAGCATCGTACTGAATACCATCTATTTCCTCAGTTGCGCCCTCGGAAAAGCTGTTGAGCCCTACGCGGACACTGAAGTTTTTCCCGAGTGATTTGCCGATTACAACACCACCGCCCAGTGTGCTGTAGCGCAGTCCGATTCCCAGTCCGGCGCCATCTTTGTCAGCTGCTGCGCTGATAGCTGGTAAGGAAAGGCCCGCTACGATTAGCGAACCCATGACAATTAATCGAAATGATCCTGACTTCATCGGTGGAAGCTCCTGTTTTTCCCGTGAACCTTTGACGCTCTTCATCTTACCGTGCTACCAACACTATAGTGGGCGACCAGCTGAAGTGGACGACCAGCTGACGAGTGGCAGAAAATGATGGCGTGATGACACCCTGACGGTAAATCGTCCTCTGACGATGAATTCTTTAGACTCGACCAGCCTGTTCAAGTTTTGGTTACGAATTAGATGGTATCCTTCTCGATGATTGATGCAACCAAGCTGCGCAGTATCGCCATGGCACAGCAGGGATTGCACAAGAATGCGGCATTTGGGCGAGGCCGTACCGGTGTCCTGCAAATGATTAGTCAATTAGGCTATCTGCAGTTGGATTCCATTTCTGTGGTGGTTCGCGCTCATCGGCATATTCTCCGTACACGTGTACCGGGAGCTGACCTCCGACACCTTGGCCGATTGCTGGCTGATCGAGAGATCTATGAGTACAGATTCCCGGTTGCTGCCTACCATCCTATGTCAGAATTTCGTTTTGCCAGTCACCACATGGCATGGCGATGGGAGATGAACCAGCGACAGTTTCGTGTTCGGCGGGAAGATAGAGCGATGATGACCCGTGTTCTTGACAGGATCCGTGAAGAAGGACCTCTCCGGTCTAGAGATTTTGAAGCAGGTACTCACAAGAGCGGCGGCTGGTGGCATTGGAAGCCGGCGAAACGCGCTCTTGAGATGCTGTATTACCAGGGTGATTTGATGGTCTCTGCGCGAGACGGTATGGAGAAATCGTTCGACCTGACCGAACGGGTTGTACCCGCTGATATTGACACCAGCACACCTGATATGGAGGAGTATGTTCGCTACCTGATCCATTCAGTGATGCGGGCGCATGGGTTTGCCAGCTACCGAACGCTGACGTTTCCGGCGCGAGGTGTACCGGTCAGGAAGGCCATGCTGAGCGAGCTTGCACGCCAGGTGTCAGAAGGTGAGTTGGTTCAGTTCGTTGATAAAACCGGTGAAAAACTGTGGGGGATGCCGGATCTGGTTGAAGGGCGGTTACCAAGAGTCACGGAAAAAGTGCGTATACTGTCACCATTCGACAATCTTGTGACTGAGCGCGAGCGTTTATCGAATGTGTTTGGGTTCGACTACCAGATTGAGTGTTTTGTCCCTGAGGCGAAACGTAAGTACGGCTATTTCTGTCTTCCGGTGATGATGGGGAAATCGTTTATGGCACGGATGGATTGCAGATCTCATCGTGATGAGAGTCGGTTTGAAATCAAGGCCCTGTATCTTGAGCCCGAATTCGCTACGAGGAGAGCATTCGCATCCGTGGTCAATGATTTTGCTCGTGCGATTCGTGAATATGGAGTGTTTGACGGCTGTAAGGATGTCATTGTGATGGAGACGGCGCCTGAGTTCGCTCGAGGTATGCTTCGATCTCAGTTGAAGTCAGCACCGTAGCCATACGGTCCCTGGCCTTATCGGTGTAGACTCGGAAGTTAGATTAAGTCGGGGGGTCATCGAATTAAATGAACAGAGACGTGATCATCACCTGTGCAGTGACAGGTTCCGGCGATTCAGCCAGTAAATCTGAACATGTGCCGGTGACACCGGTAGAAATTGCCGCTGCGAGTATCGACGCTGCCAAGGCTGGTGCGGCGATTGTGCACATCCACGTTCGCGAACCCGATACTGGTGCACCCAGTCGTCGGGTTGAGCTTTACCAGGAGGTGGTTGATCGCATTCGCGACAGCGACACCGATGTGGTCATTAACCTGACGACAGGAATGGGGGGCGATCTCTACTTTGGTCCGGACGACAATCCACTGGCATTCACAGAAGATACGGATTGTGTGGGTGAAGTTGAACGATTGACGCACGTTGAAAAGCTGCTGCCCGAGATCTGTTCAATGGACTGCGGTTCTTTTAACTACCCCGGCGGGAACTACGTCTACATTTCGACCCCGGGCATGCTGGAGATGGGGGCCAAGCGGCTTCAGTCGATTGGGGTGAAACCGGAATTGGAGGTCTTTGACCTAGGGCACATCTGGTTCGCAAAGAGTATGCTGGAAGATGGTCTTCTTGATGCGCCTCCTTTGTTTCAGATCTGCTTAGGCATTCGCTGGGGCGCCCAAGATCTGCCACGAAACTTCCAGACGATGGTCGACAATCTGCCGCCTCGGGCGAACTGGGCGGGATTTGCGATTGGCGCGATGGAAATGCCCATGGTAGCTCAGGCGGTTCTCCTAGGAGGGCATGTGAGAGTCGGTCTTGAAGATAACATCTATTTGTCGCGTGGGGTCAAAGCGAGTAATGCGCAACTGGTTGAGCGAGCGCGACAGATTCTGGAGCTGATGGGCGCGGATGTGCAAACACCGGAGCGTGCCAGACAGACACTCCAGCTGAGCAAACAGGTGGCCTGATGAGTGGTAGTGATCCCCAGAATCAAGTAAACACCGACAATATGATCCCGGTACATACAGCGGTTGCTCACCCCTGGCTCTGCGACATCATGGGTCATATGACCACCCGGCACTACACGGCGATCTTCGATGATGCATCCTATCTGTACTTCTACCGTGTATTTGGCTGGAGCGGTTCGGATGCGCGTGACGACAACCTTGGCTGGGCAGACGTTCGACATGAAGTGGATTATGTTGATGAGGTCCCAGCGGGTGACCTTCTGGAGGTACGTGCATCGTTGCGACGTCTTGGCGGAAAGTCGGTCACGATTGCTTACGAGATGTACAACCTGTCGAAGTCATCGGTTGCAGCCACGCTGACCAGTACCTGTGTGCTCTTTGATATGGACGCGAGAAAGGCAGTTACGATTAGCGATTTGATGAAAGCATCCGCCGAACCGTTTCTTGCCAGCGCTGGTACTCGCTGACGTTCTATTCGAAATCGTTACTCAATCCTTCAGTGTGACCGTCGACGGCGATTATCTGGCCTGAGATTCGTTTTCCGGTTTCATCCGCTAGAAAGGAAACCATCTCTGCAATCTCTTCAGCATCTACGAAGGTCCTCATGGATACCTGACGCACATATGTGGCGCGAATTTTGTCGATGGATACACCTCGCTCTGCGGCATCGTTTGTCATCACACGTTCGATACGCTCACCGTTGACGCTACCCGGGCAGATTGCATTGACCCGAATGTTGTGCGGACCCAGCTCCATCGCCCAGGTTTTGGTCAGCCCGACTATTGCCCACTTGGCGGCGGCGTATGGCGAGCGGAGTGGATAGCCGAACAGAGCAGCGGTACTCGCAATGTTGACAATGGCTCCGAACTGTTGCCGCTTGAACAGCGGGACTGCCTCGCGAGTGACATAGAACGGACCGGACAGGTCCGTGTTGATCGTGGTTTGCCAATCGGCGGGGTCGATATCCTCAACTGCGGCAGTGGGTCCTGCGATACCAGCATTGTTGATGAGCAGGTCAAGTCGCTCGTGTTTCCCTTGGAATGTGCTAATGAGTGAAGCGACCTCGTCAGGTGCGGATACATCAATGACAGAGCCCTCGATGCCATCGATTTCGCACACGTCGCTGACAGCGGCAGGATCGATATCGCAGATAAAGACAGCCCATCCCTGGGTGACCAGGGACTCAGAGATACATCGTCCAATGCCACTGCCTCCGGCAGTGACGAGTGCTACTCGTTGATCACTCATTTGGGTTCAGTGCCTCCTGGATTTGAAATCTGCTTATGACCACGTTTCAATGGCGCGCGTCTCACCGATATGAAGGACGCAAACCAATCCGCATTATTGAATGAGAGGCACCCTATCAGCACTCAAACAGACAGTCACACGACAAAATTGGTTGATCCTGCGGTCGACTGGTTCATTTTTGTTCTGGGCGCTGGAATCCTTTTCTCCGTGGTCCTTCCGATTGTGATCGCGCCCGAGTGGAGTGCCGGCGCTATCAACCAGACGTTTGAATTTTTGACGACACGGTTCGGCGTGCTTTACGTGGTCACGGCAGTGGGGACCATCATGTTCCTGCTGTGGCTGGCCTGTAGCCGCTATGGCCGCCTTCAGCTGGGCAGCGGTGACGCGGAGTATAACGAGTTCGCTTGGGCGTCTATGCTGTTCTGTGCAGGCATTGGCGCATCTCTCATCTATTGGGGTGCCGCAGAATGGGTCTACTACTACACTGATCCCCCGATGGGTATCGAGCCGCGCAGCGATGAGGCACTTGTCTGGGCTGCCGGTTACGGCATATTTCATTGGGGACCCATTGGGTGGGCACTTTATGGCCTTCCGGCGATTGCGCTGGGCTGTTCGTTCTATATCCAGAAGATCCCTCGGCTACGGCTCAGTGCCGCGTGCTCCAGCGTGCTTGGACGATGGTCGGAAGGATGGTTGGGGCGGCTAATTGATCTGTTCTTTGTCGTCGGGTTGCTGGGTACTGCTGCGACAGGTCTCGGTTTCGGAACGTCTGTGGTCTCAGCCGCGATGCACAATCTGACCGGATGGCCGGACAATATTCAGATGCAGTTCGCGGTGATTGGCGTGGTGACACTGATGGTTGCTTACAGCGTGTTTCGGGGTATGGACCGGGGAATCCGCGTTTTGAGTCTATGGAATGCAGTACTGGCGATTGGGCTTGTACTCATGGTGTTCCTTGCGGGGCCCTGGGGATTTATTCTGGAAATGGCAGTCACCTCCGTCGGTCAGGTCTTGCAGCACTTTGTTGCCATGTCGACATGGACCGATCCCATGAGACGAGGCGACTTCGTCGAGAACTGGACGGTGTTCTACTGGGCCTGGTGGATCGCACTGGGCCCCTTTGTTGGTATGTTTGTGTGCAGGATTTCTGCGGGGCGGACGATCCGACAGGTAATCTTCGGCATGCTGGGGTGGGGAACGATGGGCTGTGTTATGTTTTTCACGGTTCTCGGTGGCTATGCCATGCATCTGGAGTTGTCGGGCATTTACGGTGTCATTGATGTGATTCAGTCAGAGGGACCGGCGACGGCTATCGCAGCGATGATTGGAGGGTTGCCCCTGGGAACATTCTGGTTGATTTACCTCGCCGTGATCGGTCTGATCTTTACGGCGACAACTTACGATTCGGCGTCCTATACACTCGCGGTGGGTGCATCCCGTTCGCTGACTGAAGGGCAACATCCGGTGATGTGGCAACGGGTTTTCTGGGCCCTTATTTTGGGTCTGCTCCCTATGTCCTTGTTGTTTCTGGGAGGACTTCGCGTTCTACAGACAGCCAGCATCGTCGCGTCGTTACCACTGATCGTGATCTATGGTGTGATGGCATTGGCGATTATTCGCGTCGTACGTGCTCAATTTGTATCTGTTTCAAGTTCCGCATCAGGGTAGACGCGATTCAATATCTCCCTCAATACAGGTAGCATAGCAAATGACCTACCTTCATCGTTCATGTGTCCGGCCCAGACAGCTACGATGTCCTTACGTGGGTTGACTAGTAGACCCTTACCAGCCCACCCGCCTTTGTACATGTCATCGTTGTCGAACACGATGTCCCATTGCTCCGTACTGTGTCGAACGCCGGGGAAGAGGGGAGACGCGAGGTTTGGATTGCTACCGGCGAGGATGCGATTGGTGTAGCCCTCAGGCAGGACCGTTCCATCAGAGACCACGTTCGCGCTGGGTGTAAACAGCAGACCAAACCTTGCGGTGTCACGTAGCGCAGCGGTCAGTCCACCGTAGGTGATCGGAACGCCGAACCGAGGCGCAAGAATACCCGCATCGTGTTCTGCGCCGATCTTCGACCGGATGTGCTGTGTGAGGGCGTCTTGGAATGGCATGTCGGTAACTTTCTCAACGATCCAGCCCAGTACGAAGGTATGCGGGCTTGCGTAATGATATTGCTCTCCCTGTGGTGCGACGCGCTTGATGTCCATCTTCGTCAACACCTCGTACGGATTGTCCGGGTGTTCGTCGGTGTAATAGCCGTCCCCAAGTGCCACCGCAAGTTGGTAGTAGCATGAGTTGTGGTCGTCGTAGTCCTCTGCGCAGTGCAAACCCGTCGCCATATCGAGCAGGTTGCGGACCGTGATGCCCGCGTAAGCGGACTCGGCCATCTCCGGTAGATAGTGATCAACTGTATTCGTTGGTTCGATCTCCCCCTGATCGGTGAGAATGGCCATGACGGCAGACACAAACACTTTAGTGACTGACCACATGATTGGCTTCTGGTAAGGCGTTTGACCTGGGTAGTGTTCGAAAACGATCTTCCCTTTGCGAAGAACCACGACGCCCGTTGTGGTGATGGCAGGGTTGTCGAGGAAGTCTTGCAGCGGCGCAGTGACACCCCGGGAGATCACCTCAGATTGTGCAATCGCCGTATTCAACGCGTAGCCCAGCGTGTGGACCTGTCCCCGTCGATAGACCGGTGCGACTGGGAGAATGCGAGCCAGGTTCAGGTTGTTGAAGTGCATGGATTCCCCGTTGGAAGTCCACCAGACATCATCGGCAGGTAGCATCCCGATCAGTCGACGGGTGTCGGCGACCGTCGTTGGTTTCGGGGATACATTTGACGTGGCAGTTTCATCTACGACTGCGTTGTTAGCCGAACTGGACATGTAGGCTGTCAATGTGACGGCCATTAGGAGTGAAATAATGGTCTGTGCCTTTGGGGATCTGTTTTTGAACAAAAGATGACTCCGCTAACTGAGATCAGAGTTTAATCAAGCTGGACCAGTTGTTGGTGGTATTCTGAGTGTTTACCTATGATGGTCGATCGACAAGGAAAGACAGCCATGCCAACGACGCAAAGCATTGATGGGGTCGACCTGCACTACCAGTCCTTTCGAATGACGGGAGGCAATAGGGAGGCAGCTTCAGAAAGCGACGATGGTCAAGTGATTTTCTTTGTACATGGTGCTGGTGGCAATGCGGCGTCATGGTGGCAGCAGGTGCCGCACTTTGTTGATCAATATCGAATTCTGACCCTAGACCATCGCGGTTTTGCACGCTCTCGTTGCCGGCCGGAACAGTTCAGTGCGAAGCACTTTTCTTCCGATCTGTTGGCGGTGATGGACGTTGAGAAGATCGAATCCGCGATACTTGTCTGTCAATCTATGGGAGGCTGGACCGGGCTCGGAACAGCGCTGGATCATCCGGATCGTGTCCAGTCACTGGTGATGAGTCACACGCCGGGAGGAATTATGTCGGACGCGATTCGGGATGTGCAGCAGCAGGCGGCGAGCAACCGTCCGGCGTTGACGTCGCCGTTGGCGCACTGGGCGGTGGCGTCCGATTACCACGAGAAGTCGCCCGCCATGTCACTTCTGTATACACAGATTAGCGCGTTCAATGATTTGTTGGATCTGTCGAAACTTGATCTGCAAACAATTCAGCGTTCAGCTGAAGACTTTGAGAACTACGATGTACCCACGTTGTTCATTACCGCAGAGCAGGACGTGATCTTCCCACCAGAGATGATTCGCCTGGCGAGCGAAATGGTACCCGGTGCAGCCCTCAGGGTCCTGAAGGAAGCGGGCCATTCATCCTATTTTGAAGCAGCTGACGCGTTCAATCAGGTAGTCGATGAATTCCTGTGCGCTACTTCCGGGCGAAGGTCTTAAGCCGACTCACAGTTGTCCCATGGCTTTGTCCAGGCGGTCCAGGGATTCGCTGATCACGGATTCATTATGAGCGAGCGACAGAAACATATTGTGCCAGGGATGTAGGTATACCCCCTGTGAAAGTGCGAGCTGGCAGAAGCGGTTGCCCTTCTCGAATCGGGTATCCCCATCAAACATGACTGTGGGCATTTGGGGCGGTCCGGATTGTGACAGACCATGGCCGTGCCTTTGGGCAATTTCCGCTAGACCGTCACGAAAATGCTGGCCGACCTCCTCTATATAGTTTGGGGCGTTGGCTTCGTTCAGTACCTTCAGGGTTACCAGTGCGGAAGCCATGGGTGCCGATTGATACCAGAACGAGCCAGTTACGAATGTCCGGCTGGCAGCCTCGCGCCAAGGTTCGCTGCCTAACACTGCCGCAATGGGTTCTCCGTTACCGATGCATTTGCCCCACGCCGAAAGATCCACTTGCACGCCGTGTTCTGTCCAGCTGGCATCTAGAGAGAGACGCATCCCGGCACGGACATCGTCCAAAATTAGCGCAGCGTCATAATCATCACAGATTTTTCTGACGACCCTGGCAAATTCGGGGTCAGTCAGTGCTTGTGGTTGGCCTGCGTCATGTTTGAAAGCAGAGACCATGATGCCAGCCAGGTCGCCTCGCACCCGTTCTGCCGCATCCACCACAGAAGCAATATTGTTGAACTCGTAGGTAGGAAAGTGCACATAGTCTTCTTCCGGCGTGCCGTTGGTTCTTCGCGCGGCCCAGGGTTGAGCGCCGTGGTAGGCACCATCAGCAACCAGTATTTTGCGACGCCCCGATTTTGCGCGCGCAATCATATTGCAGATGGTCGTGGCATCGTTACCGTTTTTCGCGAAGATGGCCCATTCCGCATGGCTGACCTGGTCAGTGAGGGCCTCAGCAAGTAAGACGATCTCTTTGGATGGACCATTGCCGATATCGTAGTCATGACGTTGCTGGTTGGCTGCCGCCTGGATTTCGGGATGGCCATATCCAGCGATCATGGGACCGTAGCTGCACATGAAATCAATGTACTCGTTGCCGTCCACATCGGTGAGCCGGCAACCATTTGCAGCGCGAAAGAATTGTGGGTAACCGTCTGGTAAGGCACGTGTCGACATATGTCCGTACATACCACCTGGAATGACCTGGCTGGCACGTGATCGCCATTCTTCATCGGTCATGCGAATGACACCTCTGCTGTTTGCGCTGATATTGCACCAGTTTTGTCCTGACCGCGAGTTCAGGGAGAGGCCATGGACCGAGCTCTCGATTCGTCAGAAATTGATGATTGGTTAAGCTTTGCAGAATGGCGATGAGGATATTGGATTCCTGCGGTGTGTGAGCGGTGGCGGCGATTTTGCGATCAGTATTGCCCGCTGCGTAGACTGCGATCACGGCGTCCAGTGTCTGGAATCGACCATTGTGCATGTAGGGTGCGCTAACAGAATTCTGCGACCCTAAGGACGAAGGAATTGCGTCGAAAAATCATCGTGATGTATCTAGCCAGAACAGCTCACAGTTAGGCATACCGCACAAAGTTTTGACCCACAAGCAATGGATAGCAGAGCAGCATCTTTACACTGAAACAGCACTGGGGTAGGTTCCGTGCTCACTGACGATTGTGTTTTAACCGAATCGGCGTCGACTTGCTCGCAAGGACGCCACAAAGAGGAATCTTCCATGGTGACTGAACTCACCCTCGAGCAGAAGAAGCAGTTCTTCAACGATGGCTATATCGTGTTGAAGGGCGTGGTGTCCGACGAGCTGGTTAGTGGTGCCCAGGCGAGAATCAAGGCGGCAAAGCGTGGTGAAAGCCTAGCACCAGCACAGGAACTGACGGACCTGGTCAACAAGTCCTCAGTGACACCGATTCTTAGGGAAGCGATGGGGACGTTTGATCCACCAAGCATGGTACATGTGGGGGTGACCAAACAAAGCCAACCCAGCGACTACTACACGCCGCTTGGTTACCAGGAAAAGGATCTCCCGTATTTCGGACACGGTATGCACGCCGAAGGTTTGTGCACTATGCCACCGCCCCAGGAGCGATGGGAGGGAACCCCTGAAGAAATCTATCAGCGCATGATTGCCGCTGGTCCCAAAGGTGATATCGGTCGCACCGCCGACGTGATTGGTTCCAACACGGATCCGTTGTTTCAGGATCCTGATATGACGTTGTCTGTCGGCAGCTTTACAGCGTTCGTGATTGTGCCATTGAACGACCAGATGGCCGATGGTGTAGGCCAGACCGCGGTCGTTCCTGGCGGTCACCGTGTGCTGGAGCAATTCTATCGCTGGCAGTTTGAGACGGCGGGTAAGATGGGACCCGAAGGTCCAGGCTGGCCTCGCTTTGATCACAATGCACCTAACGGTGCCGGGCACGTGTATCTGCCTGACGCTGTCCAGGAAAAACTAATGGCGCTGGACAGCGAAGCGCCGGAGATGACCTCAGATGGTCGCCCTTGGCCGCGTCCCACGCCGATCAAGATGGAACCGGGTGACGCTGCGATTACGATTTTCCAGATGCCGCACACCGGAACCCGGAACCAGTTTGGTACTGAATCCAGGAAGAATATGATCTATCGAATCCGCAATAAGAGCCGACAGCCGAATCATGTGGTGACAGGGGTTTCGGATCACCCGGATCGCGGTGCCTTCGGCGAGTGGCTGGACTACGAACCAGGTAACGATCCATGGTCGCGTTCGAAGCATGCATTGACCCATATGTGGGACGAATGGGAGGGAATGCAGGAGGTGGTGGCGAGTGAAACACCCAAGCTGGTACCGATCGACTTCAGTCATGTCCCACACTGACGCGACTGACTTGAAAAACCGGCGCAGGCCGGTTTTTTTTGGCCTCAAGATGCCCTGATGCTTGTTTGCAAGCTGCATTGCCGACAATTAATGTGTGAGCATCCAATGTCAGGAGTAACCTGTGGCGGCAGTTGAGATTGATCCAGGCACCGGGTTGAAGCGATTCCGCACCCGAGCGGCCAAAGCGAGTGACCGCATTCAAGGTAAAGGCTATTCACCCGTTGTGAATGAGTCGCTGACGACACTGCCACCGCCTCCGTCAGGTGCCGTCTTTGACGCAGAAGAACAGGCTCGTTACCGCGAATTCAAGGAGGCACGTGCAGGCGCTGCGGACTACATCTCGATGGAGGGCGAGTTCAGCCATTACCTTGAGGATGTGTATTCGGAAGGCCCCGTTGAGCGAGAGGCACTGACAGATGAGTGTGAGATCCTAGTCGTAGGAGCTGGGTTTGCAGGATTACTTCTCTGGTACAAGTTACAGGACGCGGGTTTTACGGACGTACGCTTTTGTGAAAAAGGTGGCGACGTCGGAGGGACCTGGTATTGGAATCGCTACCCGGGCATTGCCTGTGACGTTGAGTCCTATAGCTATCTGCCATTGCTTGAGGAGATGGGCTACATCCCAAGTATGAAGTTCGCTTCGGGATTCGAGATCTTGGAGTATTGCCAGTCGATGGCAGAAAAGTTTGGTTTCTATGATCGCTGTCTGTTTCATACCACCGTCGAAGCTACAAGCTGGGACGAATCTCGTAAACGATGGCGTGTTGAGACTGATCGGGGTGATGCGATGTATACACGTTTTGTCATTCTGGCGAATGGCATCCTGACGACACCCAAGCTTGCGCGTATTGACGGTATTGAGATTTTCGCCGGTGAGTCGTTCCACACGTCCCGCTGGGACTACGATGTGGACCTTGCAGGGAAACGCATTGGGATCATTGGTACAGGAGCGACGGCGGTACAGGCGATACCGGAGCTCGCGAAAGTGGCGAGCGAACTGCTCGTGTTCCAGCGCACACCATCGTCCATTGATGTGCGCGATCAGCGAGAGACCACCGATGAGGAACGTGCAACCTGGGCTAAAGAAGAAGGTTGGGCGCGCGCAAGACGTGAACGTTTCGCAAAGATCTCTGCGGGTCGAACCGCTATGCAGGCCAATGACGACTATCTCTCAGGAAAGATAGCGGACTTCAAGGAACGCAAACAGCATTCGCGCAAATTGTCCCCAGAGGAAATGGTCCAGAAGCAGCTGGATAGTAACTTTCGAATCATGGAGCAGATCAGGGCGCGGGTTGATGCCATTGTGCAAGATCCAGTCACCGCAGAGGCGCTAAAGCCCTACTACCCCTACGGTTGCAAGCGGCCGACATTTCACGATGAATTCCTGCCAACCTTCAACCTGCCTCATGTCCATCTGATCGATACAGCGCCACGCGGTGTTCAGGCGATCAACCGAGAAGGTGTTGTGCATGACGGTCAGACCTATCCAGTGGACGTGTTGATCTTTGCGACGGGCTTTCAATGGATGGCAACGTCGACCTTCAACATGGTGCAGGGTAAAGATGGCCAGAGCCTTCGCGAGAAATGGGAAAGCGAAGGGACGAAAACTTATCTTGGACTGCACAGCCATGGCTTCCCGAATCTCTTTATTGTGACTGGCCCCCAAGGAGGTGGTGGGAGTTTCAACTTCACCAACGCGATCGAAGCGCATGGTGACTACGTTCTGTGGATGCTGAAAACGATGCGTGATCAGGGCGCAACGACAGTCGAGGTCAAGAAAGAATCGGAGGATGAGTATGCAGCGCACTGCCGGCAGGCAGACATCGTGACCCGTCCTTTGCGTGATTGTATTTCTTATTACAACGGCCATGGAGAAGCAGAGCCGGGCAGTCTCGCCTACTATGGTGGTAGCCAGTGGCATAATTTCAGGATCGAGGCGCAGTCGTCACTCGACGTGTTTGACTTCGACGCCTGACCTCGGAGAGCAGCATGAGCGATCAATCTTTTGAAGCATACTGTGAGGCAGGGCGGCAACGAGCACTGGCCCTTGGCAATCGAGGACCCGCAACTTTCGATGAGCACGGCCGACTGACGCAGGATATCCTCGACGCGTACTATCGATGTGGTTTCTATGTCTTTACGGGTGTCGTTGATGCGGACGAGATCGCTGAGTTGACGCAAGAGTTTGAGAGCGTCCTCGAAAATGCGCCGGTTAATATTGGGTCAAAAGTGGATCGCAATGGACAGTCTGTCAGACATCAGTACTACACACTCTCCAATGACAATGAAGCTGTTGCGAAGGGCGAGCCATCTGTTGTGGGGTTGATCTCTCATCCCCTTATGATGATGGATTCAGCACTCCGGCTCTATGGGCACCCGGATCTTCTCCGCATTGCCGCAAGCGTTCACGGTGAGGACTTTGTCCCGTTCCACGAAAGCATCTTTCACAAGGGTGCAGGGGAAGGACCTCCGACCAACTGGCACCAGGATGGGAGGACCCACTGGGATGAGACCGGGCGGGCGCTCGAACAACCAGATGGAACCGGAAAACGGCATGGTTACAACCTGTCGGTTGCCTGCAGCCAGTGTACGCCAGCGAATGCACTCTGGGTCGTCCCAGGGAGTCATCGGGAGTGGTGCCTTGCGAATGGCGGAGAGTTTCCCTCCATCAGTGAAAGATTACCTGATGCAGTACCTGCACTGCTCGAACCAGGAGATTGCGGCATGGTTAATCGCAGTTCACTGCATGGTTCGTATGCGAACCGCTCTCCTGATCGTCGGGTCACAGTACTTGTGGGCTACCACAACCGTGATTCCGCGATTGGCACGGAGACAACGAACGTCCACGCGTTCCCGATACCCAACAAAAAGAAAGACATCTGCTACGACGAAAGCTACGTCTTGCGTCGTGCGCGGATGATTCCTCTCGCCATTGATGCGCGTCGTCAGCACTTTCTCAACGAGACACCCTTTGTGTACCAGGGCACGTGGATTGGCAGTGCAAACTGGAACGAAAAGACGCGTGCTGAGATTGCGCAACCGGGCGACGAGTATTGGCGGCGCGACATCACACTTTAGGTGCCATTCTTCTTTTAAAGACGTATTGATGCAGTCGACGGTGGAGTCGCAAATCTCAATACTCCCTTATCCCCTCGCGAGGGAATGCAGATGGTGCAAGTCCAAAGATCAACGCAAGCAATCCCTGTCGGGATTAAGAATGGGCTCTGCTGGCGACCACAAAGATGACATGATCAGTATCAGAAAAGATGGCGATAATAGCGATGAAGTTTTCAGGACAGCCCTCATAGAGACTGCGACCCGCATGTGTTGACCAAACTGACGTACACCACAACCGACTGCTGATTCGATTCCCTGCATCGAACAGATGCTCTACCTGATGCTTTGAGAAATGTTTGATGGTTGTATAGGCCTTGAGGTATTGCTCCACCAAAGAGTCCATATTGGCGCTCTATACATTTAGATCACCAAAGAGGATGAACCCAAAGAACACTTGTGATGCGTCGTCTGTGGAACACGAGGTCAGAGCGTCGCCGTCGCTGAGGTTTCCCCATGTATCTCCTTGAGCAGAGGGTCACTCAAACACGCATCTCTAAAAATGTCTATGACGCCCCCTTTTATCAGCAGATGCGAACAGTTAACTGAATTCCAGCAGTTCCTCCTGCGTACCACCCTGCTGGCCAAGAATATGCCGAAGGTACTCGGCATAAGAGGCCATCCACATGCCCGCGGAGCGTTCACGACCCGCCGCTGCGTCCGTTTTGGTTGTCTTCATGTACCAATTATTGCAGCGTAGCCAGACTTTCCCTTCAGAGGTCGTATTGCACAGGTCCGTCCATGTTTCCACGGCTTCCTCAAAGGGTTCTACTGTTGTCTTTCCGCTGCCCTTCATACGCATTACAAGCTCAGAAATGTACTTCGATTGTTCCTCGCACAGCAGTGTCACGTTGGTAACTGGGTTCAGGGACTGGGGGCCAATCATCATGTAGAAGTTAGGCATGTCCCGGACATGCATTCCCCAGAGGGAATGTGGTTGGGTCATCTGAAAATTGTTGCCTTCGTTGGCTCCAAAGTGATCAGCAAGGGTGACGTCATTGCGACCGATAATAGGGAACGGAATGAAGTTGCTGTCGAAGCCTGTTGCATAAATGATGACATCAACGTCGAATGTCTCACCGCGTGCAATCTCAACGCCGGATTTGTTGACGGCAATCACACCACCTGCATCATCCACGAGGTTCACATTGGGCTTGTTAAACGTACTGTAATAGTCGTCGATAAAAAGTGCCCGTTTGCAGAAGAATGGATAATCTGGGGTTAGCGTTTCTGCGAGTTCGGGATCTTTAACCACCATTTTGATTCCCGCAGCAATCTGGGCGCATATTGCGGCGTTCTGCTCTTCGTTGTGCAGTGCCTCGAACGGAACAGCGCCTTCGGTCGAAGGCGCGTCCTCCTTCCAATCGACGCGGCGGAGTTCTTCGCCGTACCCGCCGGCGTTGAACTTGTCGATGATGTCCTGCGGGGTTGGTTCATCGTTACGGGGGACACACCACGTAGGCGTTCTCTGGAATACCGTGAGATGTTCGACCTCATCCACGATGCTAGTGATGACTTGAGCAGCGGATGCTCCGGTACCGATGACACCCACTCGCTTGCCGGCAAGTGTTGCACTCTGGTCCCAGCGCGCCGTATGGAAGCTCTCTCCCTGGAATTCATCCATGCCTGGAATCTCTGGCATCCGTGGACTGGTCAGGGGACCATTCGCGGTGACGACATGCTGGCAGGTCACAACGTCCGCGGTTTCACCCGTTTTGTTGTCGATAGTACTGATCCGCCAGACCTGCGTATCGTCACCCTCCGGATCCAAACAGCGAAGCTCAACCACTTTGCGATTGAATCGAATCAGATCCCGGATGCCTCCATGGTCTGTGAGCATTTCCGCATAACCGGCGATTTCTGGCTGACTGACATACTTCTTGGAAGGTATAAACCCTGTGCGGTCAAGGAAAGGCAGATAGGTATAGGCCGGTACGTCGCAGGCGGCTCCTGGGTATGCGCCGACGCCTCCGTGGCTCCAGACGCCACCCACCGAGCCCGTCATCTCGAATACACAGATGCTATCAACACCGGCCTCCTTCAGGTGGATGGCGCAGAGTAGACCGGAGAATCCAGTGCCGATCACAACAGTGTCAAAATGTTCGTTGGCCATTGTTTAAGTCCAAGACATAGAAGGCGCATCATATCGGAGATTACCCACCTGGCAAGTCCCTGTCGGGTGAGCTATACGTCGCATATTGCGCTCATTTTTTTCGCAGTTCCTGGGAATTGTCATGAGAAACATGCTACGCAAAGCTGTGATGACGATAATACTGTTGATGCTGAATCTATTGACGTTGCACTCCAGGGGAGACCTGACATGAACACCTACATTGGTTTCGAGGGTGGACTCTCAACTTTCTCGTTCGAACAGAAACTCGATCAGCAATTGGTGTTTCCCATTGTTAATCTGACGGGTGGCATCGCCTGGTAGAGGCTCTCCCAGGAACGCCTTCTGGTTCTATCGCGGACGTGGATTTCTTGGAAGAAGATTTCACGGGTAGTGCAATGCGTCGCACGCCTGATCAAGTGCGATGGTTACGTTGTATTCATTTTAGGTAGTTGCGCGCCAGGTTAGCAGGACTTGTCAGGGGTGCGATCGCATAATCACTGTTACCGATGATCCGTGCGTGGCGTTCCGACCGTGCTTCATAATCGGATGCGCAATACGAAATCAGCAATAAGCCTGTACAGATGAATTGGAGTAACCCAATGAATCTGCGGGCCGCGTGCTAACCACGTGTCAAGCTGCTATTCACGGGAAATGATGATGGACTCCATACGGACAGCTGATAGAGGCAGATTGGTCGAGCCCACTTCGACGGCGCCGATATCATCGATCACACTTTGGCCTTCGACCACCTCTGCGAATACGGAATGTGCGGAGGTCAGAGGTGATTTGTCAAAGTCGAGTTCGGTGTTGTCAGCCAGATTGATAAAAAACTGGGAGTTGTTTGTGTCAGGTCCAGAGTTCGCCATAGCGACTGTGTACTGCAGATTGCTGAGTGATGGATCAAATTCATCATCAAAAGTGTCGCCAATCATGCTCGTGCCACCGGTACCGTTCGCAAGCGGGTCGCCGCCCTGGATGACAAAACCAGCCACAACGCGATGGAAAATCAGATCTTCATAAAATCCACGTCGGCTCAGAGTGATGAAATTGCCGGCTGTGTCGGGAACGATATTGGGAAAAAGTTCAAGCTTAAAAGTCCCCAGATTTGTTTCGATAGTCGCAAAACTATCAAAGTTGAACAGGGTGGTAATCGCAGCCCCAGCCGTGGCTGCATCTGCGCTCCTAAGTTGATCGGCAATCGCAGCCAGACTCTCAGCGGAGAGTGTGTCGGTGTTTAGGACGCCAGCATCGTCCCGCTGATAAGCGACGAGATCGAGGTAGTCAAAAGCCTCATCATCGTTCAGGTCAGCTGTTAGTAACTCCCATACCATCGTGCTGAGGCGTATTTCCATGCTTTGAGCAGACATCCCCTCTAGGGACTCCGAGATGTTGATCAGTTGCTGAACCGCAACCTCACTTAAGGTCGATACCACAAGTCCCGGTGAACGCCATTCGCCTGCTCGGGCGATGGCCCTGATTGTTCCATTGTTGTCAACAGGTACTGCGTCGACGATACCATCGTTGTTGGTGTCTATATCGGTGCCTCCAGACACTGAGACCATGATCCACTCATCATCACTGACATCGTTCAGACGCAGTGCGAATGTTCCACCGGTGCTGATATCGGCCGCACTGTTGGTCGTCGTCGATTCCAGGATCTCGGTGGTGTTGGTGGTGCGGACGGCGGTAACGTCCGCTCCTGTTAGCAGGCCCAATTGCGCTCTCAGCAGATTCGATGGAAGTACCGTGATGGTCACAACACGACCACCCTCGAAACCATCGTCATCGGTTGCGGTGAACGCGAACTCGAGGTCAGTGATCTCGACCACGTCTGGGGCAGTGAAGGAACCAAGACCTGCGGTGTCGTCGGAAAGAACAATCGGATCGCCACTGATCTGGGACCAGGCCTGGGACATGACGGTACCGTCTGCATCTGAGGCAGTTCCAGTCACGGTCACGTCTTCGCCGGAAATTACGTAACGTAGCACGTCCACGTCCACCACCGGCCCCACGTTTGCAGCACCATCAGATACGATCGGGTCATCGGGCGTAGGGTTATCGCTGCTGCAGGAAACCAGCGTCCAGATGGTGAGGATGAATAGCCCTGCATGCTTCATGTTGATCAAACTTGTTCCAATAGATCGAGTCGCTGCCGGCTTAGACCGAGATCCGATCATGTTTGTTCATTGGCGATGCGGCAGTGTACACAATTGGTCCCCGGGGGAGGTAGCTCGCGTGATAGGAAGAACCCTCGGAGAACTGGATCGTCGAATTCATTATAGTCCGATGCCTGTAGTCAAACACACCAGACTCCTTTGATGGCTCTGGCGAGGAGTGGGAGTAGTGCCAGTTTCTGGCCAGTTGCCGCGATTTTAATGCCTTGGTTGTGTCCGGGTTCCAGATGAGGCAGCCCCACTGTGAGTACTCGGGTTCAACGGAATTTTGCGCTTAGCATCCACAAGTTCCCGCGATTGCTGTCTGATGAGACGTTTGAGCCTTTGATAGAACAGGAGGTCCTGCTGCAATCCCATGTAATCCGAGAAAATCTATCTTTGCGCTGCGCACACGATTGCTTCACGAAAGAACTGCAGCGACGCTACGGCATTATCAACGTCTTTGTGGAGTCGGACTGCATCGTCGACCTTTTCTTTAGGTCACTCGGAACAGAACAGGACTCATTTGGATTTGCGATGCCAATTGTGGATAAGTTCGATGTACCTCTCCAGGTGACTTTTGATCTGATGGCGATCGATATGTATCACGAGATTACCGAGGGCAAAGTTTATCTGACTAAGGCGAATAGCGGCACTGTGAAGTCCAGGAACCAGGTATTGGCTCGTGTCCGCACTGACCTTGTATCAATCCGGTCTTCGACTCCTCCGTCAACACGCTGGAGAAACAGGGAAGCTACTGCGCGTTTCCGATTCCTGGACTTTGCTCGTTGGCGGCGCGTCTCCCCGCGACTAGCGGATGCATTACACCCGCTCCGTTTGGCCATTGCCCGGGTTCAGCTCGGACGCACTCGCAGATGTCTTTTGCGTGAGGTGTTAAAGACTCCCAGATCTCAAAGGGCATCGTCTTGGATCGCTGCCCCTGGGTCCAGGGAGCACCATACTCGACGTTCGGCAATGCGCGCACCTGTCTGCTGAGATTCGGAGTCGCACCGTGCCAGGCGCGATTGTCCCGAAACACACCAGCACCCGCGGGGGCTCCTACGAGCGTTGAATAACGCATCCATGCGGGTTCCGCAGACTGAGAAGGTGGTGGATTGATCGACCAGTGCGTCCCTGGAATCTGGCGGATTGGTCCGTTTTCCCAGGTGAGATCACTCATAAGGAAGTTGATGGTAATACACGGGGGAGTCATCGCGACGATGCGTCCCCGTACACGGTCGTCGTCAGGATCCTCGATTTTGATCCCTTGCCGTTTCGCCTGTTCAAACCGGAGTTTTGGAATTCTATAGCTGTCTCGCAGATCCGAATGCAGCGTTTGATACTCTATAGCTCCCGGTAAACACAGGTCCCCCCCTGAACCGTTCATGCAGTAGTTTTCGCCCCCGAATAGCCTCGTTAGAATTGGGGTTGTATTGGGCAGATCAATCATCGAAGCCCAGACCTCGTTGTGCAACATTTGCCTCGATGCGGACGACGTACCGTAACTGTACCGATGCGGGAGTCGTTCTGTTTCCGTCATATATTTACGGTTGCCGATTCCCGGGATACTCAGGATTTCCTGGAGCACACGAGCACAACCATTGCGCCATTTCTGCAAGTGATCTGCATCAAGCAGATCAGTGACGACGACAAAACCGTCCCTGAAAAAGCAGTGTTCGATACGGTCCAGTTCGTGAGGCTGGCAGACGTCGAGTCCGCGAATACCGTTGTTGGTCTTCAGCTCTTTGCGCAATTGCTGAACGTCAGGATGGTCATAGACACGAGTGGCCGGTGCTCTTGGATCGCTCGCCGGAAATCCCGTAGCCTGGATGGAAGGGTTTCCACCCGCGTCCATGGTTTCGTTGACGGGTGTATTCTCACACCAGCCAACCGGGGTGTCCTTGTAAACTGTAAAGTCGTCGAATTCGGACATAGGCGGACTGATCTCGAAACACTGCGTAAGCATTATCGTAACCCAGCTTTCGCTAAGCAAAAAACCGTCTATTCGATGATGGCCTGCTGCACCGCGTTGCCAAAGTCATACTGGGCACCCTGGTGAGGCTGTTGCAGCATGAGGACGGCCGTCACATCATCACCTGGGTCCGTCCATGACTGCGTACCGAACGCACCGCCCCAACCAAAAGCGCCTTTCCCCCGACGGCTGTCTGCAGCGACTGGGTCCAAAACGACGGAGACAGTATAACCAAACCCCATCCCCTGCTGGGCGCCATAGAGTCCTTTGAATAAATCTCCTGTCTGATTGGCAGTCATCATCGCAATAGTGCGTGGACTGAGCAGGCGTTCCCCAAACAATGAGCCACCACCCGCGAACATCTGTTCGAAGTGCAGGAAATCACGACAAGTACTGGTTAACCCTCCAGACGCCGAGAAATATTTCGTCGGACCTCGACCCTCGAATAGCTTTTCGCGCCCTTTGATGGCGACCCGCCGATCTGACTTTTCATCTGGTACATTGAAATGAGTGTCGTTCATACGAAGGGGTTCAAAGATGCGGGCCCGGACGAAGGTGTCGAAATCCATCCCGGACACGATTTCAATAATCCTGGCCACAACGTCCAGCCCGGTACCGGGACTGTATCGCCAGCGACTTCCTGGTTGAAAATCGAGCGCGACGTCGCCGAGTCTAGGTATATAGGAAGCCAGCGTGGCGTCCGCGGCTAGTCGTTCCTTTGTATTTGCCGTGTGTGCTGCTCCAAGTCCACTGCTCATTAAGCCTGATGTATGCGTGAGTAAATGATGGATCGTGATTTCTTGGTTTGCTGGTACCAAACGATGCGCAGGTGCCTCCTGACCAGGCTGGACAAAGTTGGGGCTGATGTCCTTGTCGTCCGGTTCTTTGAGGACAGCGACCTGCATATCCTCTAATTCAGGAATAAATCGCGTCACGGGATTAGACGGGCGTATCAGACCTTCCTCAATCATCATCATGGTGGCAACGCCCAGGACTGGTTTCGTCGAGGACGCCATGCGGAACAATGCATCCTCCGGCATCGATGTATTGTCGCGTGTATCTTTTTCGCCATGGGCTTCGAAATGCACCACCCGACCGCCGCGAGCCACGGCAGTGACAGCACCTTGTATATTGCCCTGGTCGATGTGTGCAGCCATACGTTCATTGATTCTGGAAAGCCGGTCACCGTCCATCCCGACGTCCTCAGGTCGAGCCGATGGGATATCAGAAATGTTGGTCATGAGATTCTGAGGCTCCTTTTCTCAAGTGCCGGTTTGATGAATGGACCAGTGAGTCACGGTGCCGAATGAAGGCACATCATTGGATACAGTGAACCAGTCTGCGTCGGCCAGAGCCAGTAGAAATGCCCCGCCCTGCGTGCGGCACATTTGGTAGTGGCATAGATTAATACCGGTATTTTCTGTGAAGCAAACCTCGAAACAGACCTCGCTACATGGGCAGTCGCCCGACACTGCATTCATGGCCTGACCTGCAGAAAAGAAATCTACGGGCTTCCTTCATGCTGCTTTCTGAATCAGGCAGATTCCTGGTGTCACCCCGATGCGCGGTTTGATACGAACCATTTCCCGACCTCCGTAGATTTCTATGGGCGTTACATCGTTTTTACCGATACAGTCGATCGTCGCCTTCAGGTCATCCACCACCAGGAAGATGGCCATCATGGCGTCGTCACCCTGATTAGGGTCGAGGCTCACCACTTCCAGACCCACTTCGCATCCTTCCATCATCCAGATGGCAAAGTGGATGCCCTTGTCATCCAGCTGATCCATTGTCGGTTTGGTAAACCCGGGTACTGTGTTGACCAGCCGGTCCACGGATTCGCGAGTATTGCCGCAAAGGATGACCGCTTTCATGCAATTTTTGACGCCGTTGCTGTGGATATGTTCGCCCTCGGGTGGGGTCGCAGGTGCCGACGCTTTGAGATTGAGGTTTCCAGGCGAATAGTTCGAGGAATTTTCTTCTTCGATGCCGATCTCCCAGCCAATGACACCTTGAGAACCGTCGTCGGACGTACCGACAAGGTTGAACACCAAACTTTTGCCGATGACAACTTGGTTATCGACAACGTTAAAGCCGGCATTTCGCCAGGCTTCTGGATGATCAGCAACGGTGATGGAATTGAAACGCATGGTGGCTGTTCCTTTGTCAGAGTCTCTGGTTGAATTCCAGCATGTTGCCGCTGGGATCATGAGTGAATGCCTGAATACAGACGCCTGGTATCGTCTGCGATCGTGAGAGCGAAATCCCGGCCGTCTCAAGTTCGGACCGAATTGCCTCTAGGTCGTCGACCAGAAAAGCAAAGTGCTGTTCGCGCAGTGGTTCCCCTGTGTGCATACCCATCAGGTGAATTTGTTGAGTTCCGACCTGTAACCATGCGCCTGGGAATCCCAGGTCAGGACGGTCGAGTACGTCACAACCCAAGACGTCGACGTAGAACTTTTTTGCCACGGGTACATCATCGACGTTGATGGACACGTGGTGGATTGCGGAGAGCTTCATAGGCATGCTTTGTTCTATAGTTTTTTGGATCAAAACGCTCCGGCATCGTGCTGGATTGACTGGTGACATTCAAGTGAGGCAAAGAGACCCGGCTATGACGGACAAGAATGACGATGACAATGCCGAAGTGGTTGCGTTCGACCGTGCGAAGTCAACACACGAATTCGCAAGGAAAGAGCGCCGTTTGGCCATGCTTCAAAAACGTTTCCGAACGGCGACCAAACAGATTTTGAATGTGGGACGGAAGTCAAAACGCGGGAAGAAAGGGAAAGGTGGCAAAGGCGGTTGGTGACCCCAACGTTCTTGTCGCAACGGGTTACATCAGAGGGAGGCGTACATGGAGATTGAAGGGAAAGTAGCCATTGTTACCGGTGCAGCGAGCGGCATTGGACGGGCGATGGCCGAGCGCTTCACAGCGTTAGGTGCAGAGCAAGTGGTGGTTGCCGATGTGACTGAGGACGTGTTGCAGGAGGTCGCTGACGTTATTGGCGCCGATGCCGTCGTTACGGATGTGTCTGACGAGAACGCGGTGAAGACACTCGTCGACGTGACTGAAGATCGCTATGGTCAGATTGACATTTTGTGCAGCAACGCTGGCATCATGGTGAAGGGTGGTCCCGAGGTGGCGAATGAAGACTGGGATCGGATCTGGCAAATCAATGTCATGGCTCACGTCTATGCGGCACGGGCGGCGCTGCCTGGCATGATCCAGCGTGGTGAGGGGTACATTTTGAATACGGCTTCAGCAGCTGGTTTGCTGACGCAGGTTGGGTCGGCTCCTTATGCAGTGACCAAACACGCGGCTGTCGGCTTTGCGGAATGGCTCGCTGTCACGTATGGCGACCGAGGTCTGAAAGTCTCGGTGTTGTGTCCTCAGGCAGTGCGCACAGGGATGTCTGCGCAGGGCAGTGGTGCAGAAGGTGTTGCAAGTCTAGACGGTCAGATGGAGCCTGAAGAGTTGTGCGACTATGTTGTAGAGGCGATTTACAATGAGAACTTTCTAGTACTCCCACATCCGGAGGTCTTGACCTATATCCAGCGAAAGACATCGGATTATGATCGGTGGCTTCGCGGAATGCGTCGACTTCAAGCCCAGTTTGGTGATAGTGACTGGCCCGCATAGTGCGTGCGCCCTCACGAGTGTTTGGTTGGTTCAGAAAGACTCCAGAAAAATTTTAGAGATTCGATAGGAATTTGAGGCGTCGAGATTCAGGAGACGAATGATGGATGAGATCGCATTTGATACAGCAACCAGTCTTGCAGCCAGACTGCGAGCGGGTGAATTCAAGGCAGAAGAGCTCGCACAACATCACATCGATCGAATAGAGAAGTACGACCGTGATATCAACGCGGTGGTCGTCCGAGATTTTGAGCGCGGCCTCGAGGCAGCGCGAGATGCTGATCGATTGTTGCAATCGAAGGAGGTAACGGGAAAACCGCTCCTTGGCGTCCCCATGACCATCAAAGAGCTCTATCACGTCTCTGGACTGCAGACGACTTACGGTCATCCGGAACTGACCGAAAACATTCCGGATTGGGATGCGGATGCAGTAACGAAGCATCGGGCTGCGGGCGCTGTTCTACTGGGGAAGACCAATAGCCCGGTTGATGGCGGTGATTTCCAGACCTATAACCCGGTGTATGGGACAACTAACAACCCGTTTGATCTTGAACGCACCCCAGGTGGGTCGTCGGGTGGTTCAGCAGCGGCGCTGGCAGCTGGGTTCGCTGCCGTGGAGGCCGGGTCGGACATTGGGGGATCCATCCGAAATCCGGCGCATTATTCAGGTATTTTTGGTCACAAACCGACCTGGGGGATTGTGCCGCAATACGGGCATACAGCAACACTATTACCGAACCCACAGACAGATCTTGTTGTCTGCGGACCGATGGGGCGATCCGCTGAAGACCTGCGTTTGTTTCTTGATATTACGCTGGGGCCAGAACCATTAGAGGCGACGGGGTGGCGGGTGGCTTTGCCTGAGCCAGAGTTAGCGACGCTATCGGACTTCCGCGTTGCCCTTTGGCCCACCGATGACAATGCACCTGTCTCCACTGAGATCAGTGACCGAATCAACGAGATTGGCAAGTTACTGGCTGACTCTGGGGCAACGGTTTCAGATACTGCACGTCCCGCCATTGACTTTAGAAAGAGTCATGAGGCTTACCAGAATCTGTTGCAGTCCATCATGTCGGCTGGTGTCTCACCAGAACGGCGTAAGAGCAACGAAGCGCGTGCGGCAGCGCTTGACCCAGAGGACATGTCAGACGGAGCCCTCATGTCGCGTAGCATGGTGCTGAGCCATGCGGATTGGCTGGGTGCTAATGCGAGACGTCAGCGTCTACGCTATCAATGGCGGGAATTCTTTCAGGATTGGGATATTCTAATTTGTCCGCAGATGGCTACTACGGCGTTCAAACACGATCATAGTCCTTTCATGCGACGGACCACGCGAGTCGACAACTTAGATCAACCCTATTTTCAGCAAATTTTCTGGTCGGGTGTGGTGACATCACCATTGCTGCCGAGCACCGTCTTCCCCACCGGACTTTCAACAGAAGGATTACCGGTCGGAGTACAAGCGGTGGGCGACGCGTATCAAGACTATAAGACGATCCGGTTTGCGGATCTGATCACACGCGAGTTGGGTGGTTTCGTTGCGCCACCGGCTTACGCTGATTAGAAAGCTGGCGGTAAGTTAGATGGCCTCCGACGGACCTGTTATTACGTGTATTGAGTTCACGCGATTCAATATTCAACTTGAAAACCTGTCCTCTGACGCTTCAGGTATGGGGATTGCTTACAGGCCAGGTGCTGGTGATCCCATGGAACGTTTTGCTGTTCGTGTCCATACCGATGAGGGAATCGTGGGAGAATACGTCCCGAACCGAGCGCGAGCCCCAGTTATCGTTCCCGCGTCAACCGCGCTGGCATATGGACTGATTGGGCAGCCGGCACTTGCGCGTGAACATCACTACCAGCGTATGCGACGTGCAACAAAACATGTCGGTGAAGTCGGTATTGGCGCACTCGATATTGCGTTATGGGATCTTGCTGGAAAATACCTAGGTGTACCGGTCTATCAGATGCTGGGTGGTTTTCGGAAGGTGCTTCCTGCCTATGCAAGCACGCTTGCGGGAGATCGACAGCCGGATGGGTTGTCCTCACCCGAAGCCTATGCTGATTTTGCACGACAATGTGTCGACATGGGGTATCCGGGTTACAAGTTGCATGGTTGGCACGAAGGGGATCCACAGGCTGAAATTTCCCTGTTAAGGGCGGTCAGAGATGAGGTGGGTTACGAAGTGGACCTGATGTACGACGCAGCGTGTAACCTTAAGACATTCGCGGATGCGGTTCGGGTCGGTAGGGTCTGTGACGAGTTGGATTTCATGTGGTACGAGGACCCATTTGCTGATGGCGGCGTATCGATCAATGCACACCTTCGGCTGAAGCGTCTTATCAGGACGCCACTTCTGATCAGTGAACATGTGCGCAACGCCGAGGCAACCGTTGATATGATGGTCGCGGGCGCGACGGACTTCGCTCGTGTCGATCCAGATTACGATGGCGGGATTACAGGTTCGATGAAGGTGGCGCAAGCCGCCGAGACTCTCGGCATGGATTACGAAGTTCATTCATGTGGGCCTGCGATGCGGCACGTTATGGCGGCCATGCAGAACAGCAACTACTACGAAATTAATCTGTTGCATCCGCGGCTGAAGAACGCCTGGCACTTACCGGTCTATGCCTGTGATTACAGTGATGACCTTGACTGCATCGATGCCGATGGCAATGTGCCGGTTCCGGATGGAAATGGTCTTGGTGTCAATTACGACTGGGAACAGATCGAATATTCAAAATTCGATACGGTCACGATTGGCCGTCGAGCCTAAGGTAGTGCCCTCGGTTCGGCCCCATGGCGTTTGCACTGTTTAAAGAAATGTAACGATTGGCCAGGGCCAGGAGATCAAACCTAAAGTCGGCACGTAATTAACGTTAAATCGTAGGAGAAGGTTGGATGACCCCTGGAAGCGCTGAATCGGCGGATCAGTTGATCACGGTCGCAGAGAGAGTTTGCGGCGATGTATCTGTCAGATTCAATGGAAAAAATTACCCGCGCAGCCGCTGGTTGAGCTAAAGATTGTTTGGAAACCTCGCATATCGGTGTTCGTCGATCTCGACGGTCCTGCCGATCAATTCGGTTTTTGTCATTGCTACCATATCATCCTGATCCTGAGTCATGGCCCAGGTCCGGTTGCCTTCATGTGTCAAGGCTGCGATGACAGCATGGGCGGGTGACGCACCCTGGTACATAACGACATAGCTTTCGACTGTTGCACTTCCGACATGGTCTATGACCTCGCGTGAAGGCATCTGGTCAATTTCCCCCTGGCAGTCTTCATACTGGAACGGAATCGCCGGAGGTGTCTTGGCGTAAACGCCAAAGGCGTGTTTGGTTAATAAGCCGCCGTTTGAGGTGATGAACGCCTTGTTCGATGGATTGGCTCGTAGCAATTTCGCCATACGGACCAACGCGTGCATGACGTAGTTGTTCAGAGGGCCGCCGCCAAAAGTCAGTCCCCCGGTAATAGTCAGGTCGCGGCTCGCTTCATCAATCCCGAGTTCTGTTGCCGCAACCTGTACGGCGCTAGGAAAGCAGCTATAAATATCCAGGTAGTCAATCTCGTTGAGATCAAGATTGGTTAATTCCAGGCAGCGATTTCCAGCGATTCGAATCGCGGGGGAAGAGTGTAGATTGTCCCGACGTGATACCTCAGCAGTATCAGAGCCGTGTGTTGATACCCAGGGATAGATCCACTGCGACTCGTCGATGTCCATAGCTCGCGCTGTTTCGGTATCACATAGAATAAGGGCAGCAGCCATATCGACGCTGTTGTTGGCATTCATGAGTTTGAGGTAAGGGAAGGTGACGGGTCGATTCTTGGCGTTGACCGTGCGGATCTCCTCAGCGCTATGTTCGGTCTTTATCCATGCATCCGGGTTGTTGGCGGCAACCCGACTGAAGCCAGCCCAGAGTTCGCTGATGCGTTTTTGGTGTTCTTCAATAGTCTCACCGCGGTCACCGCGAATGGCGTTTTCGAACAACCCGTACCACGTTGTCGCACCACCCAATCTGACCGCACGTTCGTGCTCATTACTCCCGAATCCCCCTTTGTTGAATACGCGGTTTGGTTCCCCTAACGCTCCCTTCCACTCCGGCTTTGCACCTGCCTTGCGTGCTTTGGCCGCAAGGTTGCCGCACTCCGCGCCAGTCAAAATGACTATCCGCTTCTCAGCCCGTTGTATCTCAAGAGCGGACTGGCTGAGCGCATACTGAACCATGTTTCCGCCCAGTGTCGTGAGCCCGGTCTCAACATTCTGAGCGCCGATTTGTTGCGCAATGTGGGCTGCCGGATTTTTGTACTGCCACAGTCCACCAATGACGTGGATTGCGTCGACTTGTGGGACCAAATCGACGCCGGTGTCGCTCAGGGCGTCTCTAACCGCATCAACCATCAGATCGAGCGGTTCTTTGCCTTCAGACCAGTCTGAAATGCGCTGTTCAATGTGGGAAATACCGACGAGTACAGGGATATTCATTGAAGAACCTTATCAAAATCAGTTGCGCAATAACTCAACAGAAGTGGATATGCCTCCATACTCCCTTCAAAAACCATCAAGATGTCGTAGGAGTGCCGAGAGCATGTCCAATAAATCAGTATTACTTTGGCATATTGGAATATGTATGAATCCATACTTTCAATATTTGTAATTAGATGGCCTTGTTAAGGTGACATGTTTGTCGCCCATTAAGATTTATTCACTCAAGGTTCCCTGCCATGTCAATACCGCTTCCCTACAGACCATCTGACCGAATCAGGGGCGGTGTGTAACACAGACAGCTGCTAACAGCCATGATCACCCTGGGCGTGGTATCAGCGGCTGTTTCATTTGTCTCTCCGTGGTATAAACCTTAGTCCTAGAGCACTCCGCTGGTTCGATCTCCTTGCACGAGCTCGTCTGGATGAATCACCAGTGCTGTATTAGTCAGAGATTCGAATGGCTGAGATAACAATCTGCTACTGCTTCAACGTCACGAAAGCAGATATTGAGAAGAGGCTTGCCGAAGGTAAGTCGCTGGATGAGATACGAGCCGATACCGGACTGGGTTGGGGATGCGGTGGCTGTGCGCGCATGGCAGAGAAGCTCTGGGGCGAAAACGGTGACCCCAACGATCCCAGTTTCTACTTCAATGCTGTAGAGACGGATAACTCTGGTACTGGCGTCGAAAGCGATGCTGATTGACAGCTGGTTCTGACGTTCAATATTTGTCTTTTTTTGCGAGGACCTGTTCTGGGCATCCCTAATTCGTGGAGTGTGTCGTGACGGATCACGAGCCTGCGAGTGACCTGCTGTTAGGGAATAGCGGTACCTGGTCTGCACTGCGCTATCGCGACTATCGTCGCTACTGGCTGGGATCTCTTGCATCTGTTGGGGGAGCGCAGGCACTAACCATTGCCCAGGGTTGGGTCGTTTACGACCTGACGGAGAGCGCTCTAATGCTTGGGTACCTGGGGTTGGCGACCGCAATTCCTTCAATCCTCATGACACTTCCAGGCGGCGTTATCGCAGATCGGTATAGCCGTCGGCGCATCCTGATCGTGATCTGCCTCCTGGTCACGACACTCTTATTGATGCTCACATGGTTGGACGTCTCAGACCAACTGAGTGCATGGGTTGTGATTGGGTTTGCGGCTGTCATCTCCCTGATGACAGGTGTTGAGTGGCCGACGCGCCAATCGCTGTATCCGCAATTTATTGATAGAAGCAGCATGGTGAGTGCGGTCGCGCTCAACTCGATCATCTGGCAGGGTACACGTATGCCCCTACCAGCACTGGCAGGAATTGTGATTGCGTTCGGTGACACCTGGATGGTGTTCCTTGGGGCTGCACTCGGCTATGTCGCAATGGTTGTAGTTTTGATAAGACTCCCTGCAGATCAACAAATGGTGGATCGGTCTGCGCCGCTCAAGGAATTTTTTGAAGGGGTCTCGTTTATCTTCAGAGAGCACTTGTTTCTCTACTATTTCATACTGTCGTATGCATTGATGTTACTGGTTGTCAGTCACCACCAGCTGATGCCCGCCTTCGCGGACATGCTCGGTTCAGATGAGCGCGGATATGGTTATCTTATGTCAGCAACCGGCGTGGGTTCCGTTCTGGGAACGTTGCTGGCACCTACTGCCCGTCGCTATTTGCCCATTGCCTGGGTGACGATCGGAGGTGCCGTTGGCACTGCGATGTTTGTGTTGGTCCTATGTTTGGTCACACGCATACTGCCGGGCAGCAGTGGATTCTTGCCAGCGATGACAACAGTTTTTTTTGCGGCTTTCATGCATTCCGTATTTCTGATCAACGCGCTAAGCGTGTTGCAGTTATGGGTACCTGATACATTGCGTGGTCGTGTGATGGGACTACACGGGATCACATGGAACTTGATGCCGCTGGGTGCGCTGTTGGTAGGCTATTTGACGGGATGGGTGATATTACCGGACGCGATGATGATTTCGATCTTTGCTTTCCTTTTTATCCTGATCCTGGTCGGTTCCCGGGTCGTGAAACAAGCTCACTGATGTTGTGGTCTGACTGCCTACCACCACGACTCCGGGAGGAGCTGCGGTTACATCAACATAACCGAGACAACCGACGGGGTAAGGTCTCGAAGTACGCGCAGACCTGGTTTCAGATTAAAGATGTGTTTCCTCAGGCGATTTTCTCCAAACTGATAGTCAGTCTCGAGAGGCTGCCTCATTTGACGCGCAATGAAGGCGCGTGGCGGTCCGGGTCTGCCATCGACGGTCGAACTTTGATGGCGAGTCAAAGCCGGAGTCCGCTCCTTTATCTGATGAGCGATGAGTTTGCTTCCAGAGTGCGTGAAGAGACGGGCATCATTTTATCAATGGTCCCTGAAGCCGATGTGAATCGGTTGAGTCTGTTGTACTACAGTGGCGATCCGGAAAGGGACAATAGGGTTACTGCCAGGACCCGTCCGGATGGTTGCGGCTGGCATGTGGATGGCAATATTTACCTGGGACAACGGTGGGCCGGCATTCTCACACTGCGAGAAGACACTACGGACATTGAGAGCAAACTGGAACTGAAGCCTCACGGAGAGACGAAACTGATTCCCCGGCAAGGTTTGGAGAACTCGTTGATCCTCTTTCAGGGAGATCATGTCAGTCATCGGGTGAGAGATATGGTTTCGGGTGAACAGCGAGTCGTGCTGAGTCTTCTGATGTCGGATAATCCAACCGTGACTTGGAATCCGTGGCTCCGGCATTATCAGCGTCGTGTGAATCGAATGTTCTACGGACTGTAGGTTCCTATCAGGTGTTGATTCTGCGAGATATCGCAGACGAAGACCGCTTAAACTTTAGAAAGAATTTCTGCGATTGAGAAAGTGAAGACGAGACGATCATGAATGAACACGAAAAATACCTTTTTGACCTCAAGGGTTATCTGATCGTCCGCAACGCGCTGACTCCAGAACAGGTCCACGATCTGTCCGAACGATTGGAGCATCGACGAGAGGAACGGCGCGTTGCGACATCAAAATTGCCGGACGAGGAAAAACATCATGGCAAGAAGGGTAGTCGAGTGGGGGTCGAGTACCACATGGGGTCAGATCGCACAATTTTGGGATCAAGCGGGACCGCGTGGTCTTCACCTTCCATGCTCGAGTGGGGTGGTGCATACATCGACTTGATTGACCTTCCCACTATCGCGCCCTACCTGGATATGCTTCTCGGCAAGGACTACCGTCTTGATCACGACTATATCAACATCGTCAATGCGAAGAATCCGAGCCAACTCTATCTTCATGGCGGTGGTCAGGGCGCCGGTGGGCCAACGGACCTTGTTGGGCCAACGGATGGGGGTCAATGCTACTACAGGTATTCCAATGGCCGATTCTTCAACGGCCTCGTTGCAGTTGCGTTTGAGCTGAGCGATGTCAATCCCGGGGATGGTGGTTTCGCCTGCGTGCCGGGCAGCCATAAGGTGAACGTGGAATTACCTTCAGACTGGAAGCTTAGCAAGACTCAATCAGATATCCCGGACTGTGTGGATCAGGTGGCGGTAAATGCTGGAGACGCCATTATATTTACTGAAGCCTGTGCTCATGGAACTGTTCCATGGCAGGGCGCGGGTGAGCGCCGGACTATCTTCTACAAGTATTGTCCTCATGCCGTTGCCTGGAGTCCCGGTTATTACAATGAAGATCACTACGAAGGCCTTACTGAAACTCAGCGGGGGATGTTGATGCCACCGTCGGCGTTTGGTCCCAACGAACACACGACGGCGTTATGGGAAAAAGCGCGAGAAGAGCAGGCGGAGCTTCAGTCTCTCCGTCAGGAAGTAGAGATGCTGCGCCAACAGATTTCGTAAGGCGCATTTATTTAGGCAAGATAGATGACTGAGCCACTGATAGAAGCCGAGCAGGTCTCAGAGATTGCCTTCGGATTTATGGCGTCAAAAGCGCTGTTCGTTGCATTACACCTGGACCTGTTTACTCACATTGCTGCACATACCGATACCGGGGCTCATGCAAATGCTGAGGCGCTTGCATCGACCTCAGGTGTCTCTATCGAACGAGTCACGACGATTATGACGGCGCTCGTTGCGTCCGGGTTGATCGAAGGGGGGCCCGATGAGTACCGAAATTCGCCGGCTGCGGAGTCTTTTCTGGTTCGGGGGGCCCGTAATGATTTTGGCGATTATCTTCGGTACCAGATTGATCGTCAGATGTTTCCATTCATGAATCAACTTGAAGCAGTCGTCACGGATTCCCTGACTGAAGATCATACGGATAGCTATGCGAAGTGGATGGCTGATCCGGACGAAGCAAGGCTCTACACGGAGTCCCAGCATGCAGGTTCCCTGGGGCCAGGACGGACACTTGCGCGACTGGTCGATCTGTCCAATGCAGAAAAACTTCTCGACGTGGCTGGTGGTAGCGGCGGTCTCGCGACGCGCTTGTGTGAAGCCTATCCGGCGCTGAACGTCACAATCCTGGATTTTCCCAATGTTGTCCAATTGGCGACGGAAAAGACGGCGCATCTTGCAGACAGGATTGACGTCTTGGGAGGCGATGCTTTGGTAACGAAGTGGCCTGGACCGGTCGATGCGGTACTGATGAGCTATTTGTGGAGCGGCGTCCCCGGATCCGCGATCGGTGATCTTGCTGCCAAGGCATTCGACGTTTTGACACCAGGGGGACAGATCATCGTCCATGACTTCATGGTCGATGATGACCGTCAGGGTCCCCGACTGGCGGCGCTCTGGCAACTACAGCACCTCGCCTTCATACCGAAGGCGATATCGTTGACGCCGGGGGTCGTGAAGGCTTGTCTGGCGGCTGCTGGCTTTGTTGATCTCCGTGAGGATGTGCTGATACCAGGCATGACACGCGTGGTTTTCGGCAGAACACCGGACGCCGACTGAATAGGTCTCTCTGCACCGAGTTCGTGGCTGTCTAATCGTAGTGCTGCTGTCTCTTTCTTAGATTGTTCGATAGTGGTGAAGGGGGTGATCTGACGAACCGGGTCCCCGACGTCGACAGGATGTCGACTAAGCTGACGCATCAATCGTTGTTATGCCAAAGGTGGCTATCCTCACGGTTCTGATTTTATGATGGGGCCTCGATGTTTTGACCTATAGAGGATCTATGTCTATTGGAATTATCGCCAAGTTGAAGTGTGCCGAGGGTAAGAATGCAGAATTTGAAGCGGGCTTCAAAGAGATGCAAAAGGCTGTCAGTAAGAATGAACCCGGGTGCGAATTCTATCTCCTCCACAAGTCTCGTTCAGACGACACCGTGTACTATGTTATGGAGCAGTACAAGGACGAGGACGCCCTGGCTGCTCATGGTAAGTCAGATGCGTTTAAAGCAGCAGGGGCTAAACTTGGCCCTGCCTCCGGAGGTGCACCGGAAATCGAATTGATGGATCTTGTGAGCTGATTCGAATCTGATGTTATCCCGCACAACACAACCGCTGACCGGTTTGACAATTTTGTTACTAGGATCGGCAGCGGTGACCCGAATGAGTGGCATGTGGCTGCTCGCGAGTGGTGCGAGGGTGGTGCATCGTCTCTCCGGCAGCGCCGATCATGAAGATGATGTCGTAGCGGCTTACGTCGCACACGGTATTGACCCATTTGATTCGGAAGAACGTTTTGATGCTGTTGTGTTCACACCCGAGGTCGCGCACGAGCTAGAAGCGGTGACATCGAGTATCGACAGAGCAGACCAGATCGAAATTACTTCACCCTATCCGGAGTCTGGCGATTTTGTACGATCAGCCATCACGGATATGCAATTGTGGGCACGGTCAGGACTCGGTTATCTGACGCGGCACATGGATGTTTCAGGTGAAATGACGACTATCGCAATCCCTCGCAACCGCCAAGCGAGCATTCTTGGTGGGGCGTTGTCGGCACTCGCGGTCGTGACGCAACAGTTGTCAAAGGCGCCAGATGACAATGGAGTGCCGGTGCACATCCGACTTGACCTGCTCGAGCTTTTGGCCATGCTCCCGATGCAACCTATTGGCTTTGCGCAGCTTGATCAGCGAATCGTGGGCGAACCATCGCCTACGCCGTTTCGTATGCCAGGTGGCACAATGACAACCCGAAACGGCCTCGCATTTGTAAGGCCTGTCGAACCTGCCCATTGGTCAAGGTTGCTGCACCTTGTGGGAGTGCGAGCTGATTTGTCCAGTGCAGTCGCTAACGATTTATCGCTGTTGCGAATCCATGTTGATGAGATTAACGAGAGTATCAGGGCGTGGGCAGCGATGCTGACTTCTGAGGAAGTATCCGATGTCTGTCAGGATGAACACATTCCGGTCGCTCCTGTGCACACGGCATCACAGGTCGCGGCTGATCTACACATGAACGCCAGGGGGTTTTTTCAAGATGGTCGGGTAGGTCTGCCTTGGCTGGCTTCGCTTGATGAATCCCATTCGCGAAAGGCAACCCGCAAGTCGGCTATCAGGCCCGAGCAAGGGTTGCCACTTTCTGACCTGCGAGTCCTGGATTTGAGCTGGGCGTGGGCAGGGCCCTATGCGACGACGCTCCTTAGTGACCTTGGTGCCGAAGTCATCAATGTTGAGTGGCATCCGAGAGCCAGTAATCTCAGACGCAACCCACCGTTCGCAGAAGGTAAGCATGAGTCCAACAATACGGCCGCGTGGTGGAGTGCGAATCAACGTGGAAAGTTCTCGATTGGCGTTAACATGAAGTCAGAAGAGGGTCGTAAGATCATTCGTGAACTTGCCGCACAAGCCGACGTGGTCGTAGAGAACTTTGCACCAGGCGTTGTTGACAGGCTGGGCGTTGGTTACGATGCTTTGCGAGAGGTCAATCCGGAGCTTGTTTATGTCTCTCTGTCTGCCTTCGGGCAGGTCGGTCCTCGTTCCCACTACATTGGTTACGGGACACAGGTCTATGCGGCTTCCGGCGCCGGTTATGCCACCAGTTTGGATGAGGTCACCGCTTCTCAGATGTTCATTCCATATCCAGATCCGGTATCAGGACTCTGTGGTTCCCTCGCCATTGCGGCGTACATCTGGAAGGCACGAACAACAGACTGTAACGCCCGAGTGGATGTCTCCGAGCTGGAGACTGTAGCGATGGTTGGTCTGGAACCCTTGCTGGTGGGGCTTGATCCAAGCAGGGAGATTCTTCAGCCAGAGTATGTCGTCGCGGAGAGTCGTGATCGTGAACCGGTAGCGCTGTTCGCTGTAGATGACGATGAATGGCGGCGAGTCGTGGAGGCGTTGACGGATAGTGAAGAGACCAATGGGATGGCGCCGGCCGGGTCGCCTTCAGAATCGATCGCCGAGATCGTCGCGACGCTCGACAAAGATGATGTCTTGTCGAGGATAGGTGACAAAGGACTTGCGGCGGCATGGGTTCGTAATAGCGCCCAAGTCCTGGACGATGAGTATCTGAAGGAGACAGCACTCTGGGAGCTGGATTGTTCCCCGGAAGTAGCGAAGAGCGATATCAATATTGCCGGCAGTCTTTGGAAGCTGGATGGTGAGCGTACGAAGATCTGGCGGGGGTCACCGCGACTGTTTAGCGATACCTCGGCCGTGCTCATTGATTTGTTAGGGTATACGGCAGAACAAGTGGTGGCGCTGAATGCATCTGGCGCTATCGCGGTTGATTCACCTGGATAACATGGTGGGTTCTTTCACGCCGAAGTTCCTACTAGGTTATGATGTTCGAGCCCAATCAACCGACTAAGAAATAGAGAGTCGTCTATGGCTGAAGACCTCACGTCATTTCGTTCCCAGGTTCAGAGTTGGCTCTCTGAGCACTTCCCAGCATCACTGAAAGCTAATGCAGCGGGCATTATGGAATCGGCATTCAGTGAGAACGGGCTCTCCAGTGATGCAGAACAATGGCGTCAGGACCTCGCCG